>ENA-ORTH01001039-ORTH01001039.1-human-gut-metagenome-genome-assembly--contig:-NODE-1039-length-31051-cov-10.496161_pt1 | contig 31051 bp, 32 predicted proteins | sample MGYA00241914_ERZ509192 | MGnify/ENA primary metagenome ERZ509192 (study PRJEB26280, sample SAMEA2338826) | human gut metagenome | biome: human gut; feature: human-associated habitat; material: faeces... | reverse complement strand
GGTAAAACCGAAGGTATACAAATTGGAAAAGAAGATGGTATTTTAATGATTTTAACAAATTTATTAAAGAAAGGAATATCGGATTCTTATATTTTGGAAATCACCGGAGTTTCTTCTGAACTATTGATAAAAGCTAAACAATCATTAAATTAGAATGTTAAAGGGAAAGTCCATTATAGCTTTCCCTTTTCTATGTTCATCTAATTTATCTCTATACAAAACATTTGATATACAATCAAAATTATTTAAATCAAAAATCCTATACTAAAGAACTTAAAAGTATTAGTTACTAATTTAAAGATTTAACAACTTTTTTATATCAAAATAAATTTTATCCAAAAACAAAGCTAAATCAACTGGCCTTCTTAAAATATCCATTGCTTCCACTAGAATCGTTTGTATTTTAACACGCTTTGCCAAAGATAAATTATTTCCATCCTTTTTTAATTCATATAAGACCCATTGGATCCATAATCGAATCCATTCTTTTTTCATTAAAGAACCTTTCGCAATAAACACTTCACTTTGTAAAGAAAAAATTTCATTCATAGAGCCCATATTCTTTACATAATCTTTGGCAGCTTGTCGAATAATAGAAAACTCCTCATATTCAAGAAGCTCGCAAGCTTTGTTGTAGGTATATCCACTATTGGCCAACATCTGCGCTGTGTCTTGATCACATTTTTCAATGAGCTTATTCACAACATCCATTCTTGAAGCAGGTCTAAAATGGATCCATTGACAACGCGATTGAATTGTTGGAAGAATATTGGATTTTTCATCCGCAATCAAGATACCAAAGATTCCCGGAGCTGGCTCTTCCAAAAATTTCAAAAGACTATTTGATGCATCAACAGTTGCATCATCAAATCCTTCTAAAACATAGATCCTGCGATCTTCTATTTCAGCACTTGTTGTTTCAAACAACTCTTGAATTTTTAAAACATCATTTTTCTTGATTCGATTCTTTGTACCATCAATCCATTTATAATCAATAGCTTCTCCATGCTCAATTCGTTTACATGCATCACATTCCTGACAGGCAAAACCATCTTCATCTTTGTGTTGACATACCAAGCTTTGTGCAAACAATAAAGCCGTTTCTTTTTTAGGAGCACTCTTATCTCCTTCAAATAAATATGCATGAGCCAAATGATCTTTGGTCAAAGCATTCGATAGTGTTTTATAAACTACAGGCTGTGTTTCCTTTAATAATTTCTTATTCATATTCATGAATCACTTTCATTACTTCATTTAAAGTATTCTTTACAACAACCTTTAATTCTGGTTCTGCATCGATGACGCAAATTCTTTCTGGATACATTTCAATTAATTTCGCATATCCTTCTCTAACTTTTTTATGAAAATCACTTTGTTCAAGATCTAAACGATTTTTATCTCCTCTTAGATCCATGCGTTTCTGTCCGGTTTCAATACTGACAGAAAGGAAAAAAGTTTTTATTGGCATACATCCATCAATCGCAAATTGATTAATATCATAGACTTCCTGCATACCTAAATCTCTTGCATATCCCTGATAAGCAAGACTTGAATCTAAAAAGCGGTCACATAACACGATAGCTTTTCTATTTAATGCTGGAAAAACTCGATCCTTTAAATGCTGTCTTCTACTTGCTGCATATAATAAAGCCTCGGTTCTTGGATCCATGCTTGTATTTTCAACGTCTAATAAAATATTACGAATGGATTCGGCTATTTTAGATCCACCAGGCTCTCTTGTATATACAACATCATATCCTAGTTTCTTTAGTTCTTCACAAATAGCTTTACAAACCGTAGTCTTACCACTGCCATCATTTCCTTCAAATGTTAAAAAGACTCCTTGTTTCATGATCTATCTCCAATCTTTTTGCATTATAACATATATTTAAAATTCATTCTTTCTTTTATTATATAATGAATAAGGTGATTATTATGTGCTCTCAGATGAAATTAAACGAAAAGGATATTTTATATTTAAAAAATAATTTCAACATTCATTTTGATATCCCATTTCAAACAATTAAACCAAGTGAATTTGCTTTAGTACTATACAAAGAAAAAGAAATTCGATCTAAACTTTTACGATTTGGTTGGAATGAAAAACACCTCATTATAAACGCTCGACAAGAAACACTTTTAGATAAAAAGCTCTTTAAACATGCAAAAAGATGCCTCATTCCCGTCAGTACATTTTATGAATGGAACCCTGCAAAAAATAAAATTTCATTCTACTCAGACCATATTCTATATCTTGCTGGACTTATAAATAATAAAAATGAATTTTTGATCATCACAACAAATGCAAATGATTCAGTAAAAAAGGTTCATAACCGAATGCCTTTGATAATTGAAGAATCTGATATTGAAAATTGGTTTGATGATCATTTATTCAAAGATCTATTGCATAAAATAGCAGGTTCCTTGATGCATGATCAAAAGCTCGAACAATTATCATTATTTTAGACAAAAAGAAGCAACACTGCTTCTTTTTATTTTTTCTTTAACGATTGTTTTATAGATCCTTTATTAATATTCCAAGTTCCAATTACTTCATTAACCGTAGATATCGTGACAAAAACCTTATAGTCAGATTGATGAAGATAATTTAGTAATTTCTTATACTCGCTCGTTGTCATGATTGTAACCAATTCAATCTTAGGCACTTTATCAAATCCACCAACAGCAGAATATACAGTTACACCTCGATTCATATCTTCCATGATATATTTCATAATTTCTTCATAATGTTCACTAAGAATACATATGCGTTTACGCTTGTTAAAACCACCAACAAAATAGTCAACTGCCTGTCCATTAGCATATGTACCAATTAAACTGACGATCATAGTAGAGATGTCATAAACGAATATAGAAGTTGCGGCCGTAATAATTCCACATATAGTCAAAGCTTTTCCTATTTCAAGATGCGTATATTTACTAATGATTTTTCCAACGATATCCATGCCTCCACTAGACGCATTTACATTAAATAACATAGCCTGCCCAAACGCTATGATTAAAGTATAGGAAATCAAATCGTATACACTATTTTGTGTCAAAGACTCTTCCAAAGGAATAACAATTTCAAAAACAGCTAAAAATAGCGGTAATAAAACAGATGTATATACTGTTTTAGCACCGAATTCTTTACCAATGAAAATAAAACCAATAATCAATAACCCAACATTTAAAATAAAAGTTATTACAGAAATTGGTAAATTAATCACTTGATTTAATACCATAGATAAACCAGAAATACTTCCAACTACGATTCCACTAGGAATCAAAAAGAAATAAATTGAACATGAAATAATAAACATTGCAAACGTAATATACGCAAATTCAGAAATTGTTTTCTTTGTCATAATCATCTCTTTCCTTTCCTACAAACGAACTCATTATAACAAGACAAGAATCGAAATGATAGACAGAAAAATAAATTTTTCCTTGCAAACAAAAAAGCAGATCTTAGATCTGCTATATAACTATTAATAATATAAACTTGCTTTTCCAACAGAGTTGAATAATTTACATTTTTCTTCAACAACTTTAGCACATTCTTCCATGCACTCTGGATAAATTTGTAGAGGCTCTCTGTAATCAAGATTATTGTTCAACACTTCGCGGCACTTATTATAGAAAGCAACCTTGATATCACTTGAAATATTGATCTTGCAAATACCATTTTCAACTGCAGCAGCGATTTCTTCATCTTTATTTGATGAACCACCATGTAATACCAATGGAACTTTTACTTCTTCTGTAATTTCGTTAAGGATATCAATTCTTAATTTAGGTTTCATATCTTTTGGATAGATACCATGAGCTGTACCAATTGCTACAGCAAATGTATCGATACCTGTGTCTTCAATAAATTGTTTAGCTTCGGCAGGAACTGTATAAATTACACCTTCAGTTCCACCCTCAATAGAGTTTCCAGTTGTACCAATTGTTCCTAATTCAGATTCGACACTAACATTTGCAATATGAGCTGTCTCAACAACTTTTTTTGTAATTGCAACATTTTCTTCATAAGGAAGTTTAGAAGCATCAATCATAACAGAAGTCATTCCAGCCTGAATAGCTTTAACAACTGTTTCATATTTATCACCATGATCTAGATGAATAACAACAGGAACATCTGTTTTGCTAGCCTCATAAATCATTGCCTGAATTTGTCCATAACCAACAAATTCAAATTCATCTGGACTCATTTCTAAAATAACTGGTGATTTTAATTCATTTACTTTTTTCATTACAGCTTTAAGTAACTGATCACTACCGATATTGAATGCTGGAACAGCAAAATGATTTTCCTGTGCAACTTTCAATAAATCTTTCATATTCATTAACATATGTATTTCCTCCTTATTTTATAGCGATTTTCCAACAGAACCTGATAATTTTATATAGTGTTTTACAAGTTCCTGACTCTCTTTTTCAACTTGATTCATCATGACCCAATAATTGATATTAGGATCTTTATCTAGATGTGCTTTGATAGCAGCGGTATTTGCATTCATAAAATCACAACCAACATTGATTTTGTTAATGCCATTTTCAACTGATTTTCTGATATTCTCATCACCAGAGCCAGAACCACCATGCAAAACCAAAGGCATTTTCGTTAATTTTTTTATTTCTTTTAATCTTTCAAAATCAAATTCTGGTACATAACCTTCTGGATAATTTCCATGACTTGACCCATAAGAAACAGCCAAGCAATCTACGCCTGTTTCTTTGGCAAAACGAAGAGCCTGCTCAGAATCTGTTTTCATCTGATCGCTAGTCATAGTTCCTTCAGTACCACCCATGCATCCAATTTCACCTTCAACACTGGCACCATAAGCTTTAGCAAATTCGACAATTTCACGAGTCATAGCAATATTTCCTTCCAAATCGTATCGACTCGCATCAACCATCACACTTGAATATCCATCATGTAAAGCTTTTTTTAATAAACCTACATCCACTCCATGATCAAAATTCAATGCAACTTCTACACTAGCTCTATTAGCTAACATTTTTACAATAGGAGCAATTAACTCACTATCACAATGATTGACCATGTGTTCTTGAACTATATTGACGATAATAGGAGCTCGAAGCGACTGTGCAGCATTAATCACTGCACGAGCCGTTTCGATATTGAAACAATTGATTGCCATTACAGCATAATTGCCTTGATTCGCCCGTTCAAGCATTCCTTTCATTGATACATACATATTCGATAATCCCTCTTATAAAACTAGTCGAATGAAATTCCTGATAAATCTACTTCTTCTTCTGCTTCTTCAATAACACCAGCAGCTTCTTCTTCTGTTAGAGGCTTTTTGATCAATACTAATAATACTGCAGTTACACATGAACCAATCAGTAGAGCTGCAACAGCAACTAATGGTTGAGACATTGCTGGAATAACGAATACTCCACCACTTGGTACTGGACTACCATTTCCAAAGAAGAAACTAATTGCTCCACAAACTCCACATCCAATTGAAGTTGAGAATACAGTACGAATCAAATCATTCATTGCAATAGGAATAACACCTTCAGAAATCATACATACACCCATTGGGAAAGCAACTTTGATATTTTCTACTTCTGTATTTGTGAAAATTCTTTTGTGCATTACTTTTGAAAGTAATAATGCAAATGTTACACCGAATGGTGGAACCATAGCTGCCAACACCTTGATTCCTTCTGGTTCTGTAATACCTTCAAGTAGCAAACCATCACAAATTAAGTTAGGAACTTTACTGATTGCTCCTCCATAGTCAATACAACCAATAGCACCAATAATGAATCCATAAAGTGCTTTTGAAGATTGATCCAATCCTGTAATGAAGTTTGTTAATCCATTTGTCATCCACATAATTGGTGTTCCTAGTACAAAATACATCAACAAACCACCAATCATAGCCGTTAATGTTGGAATGATCATCATTGGCATCAATGCTTCAGCCCATTTTGGAACCTTAACATAATTGCGAATTGCTAATGCGATATAACCTGAAACAAAACCACCAATCAATCCACCTAAGAATCCTGCACCTAAGAAACTAGCAATCTGTCCCATCAAGAAACCTGGAGCAATACCTGGACGATCCGCAATAGAGTATGAAATATAACCTGCGATAAAAGATGGAAGCAATCCCATACCTAATACACCAAGTGATGTAAATGCACTAGGTATTGTTACTTCTGACAGATCAGTTATTACTTGACCTCCCATTAAGTTACCAACAGCAATTAACAAACCAGATGCAACAACCAAAGGAAGCATATAGGAAATTGCCGTTAACATATGTCTTTTTAATTCTTGTCCTAAACCTTTCATAATGTTCCCTCCTAATATTATTTATTTAGTTCTGATTCAATTTTTTGAAGTAATTGTTTTGGCGCTTTAACTACCAAACTTGTAGGAACTTTGATTGTTTTCTTTCCTTCAAAACGCTCTGTTCCTGTAATGGCAATATCAACAGCTAAAATTACAACATCGGCTTCAGCAATCTGTTCTGAAGTCAGTTCATCTTCTGTTCCGATTGTTCCCTGTGTTTCAACATGGATACTATGTCCAAGCGCTTCACTAGCTCGGATTAATTTTTCTTTTGCGATGTACGTATGGGCAATCCCTGATGTACAAGCTGCTACTGCTACGATTTTCATAAGTTTCTCTCCTTTCTCTCTTTAACTGTCTTAATCTTACCAAATAAATAATCCGGCACATTTTTACTAAGGTCTTTTTAATGAGGTACTTTTTTTTATTTTAAAAAACAAAAGGTCATATAAATGCGGTCATTTTTAAGCAAACACTGATTTTAAATCTTCTACTGTTGTAGCGTTCAACATTCTCTCTACAGCTTCATCATTTCCTAGCTTTCTTGCAATATCTGCCAATAACAACATGTGGTTTCTTGCATACTCATGATTGTTGCTTACCGCAAACAAGAAAATCAATTTTACTCCTTTTCCATCCAATGTTTCCCATTCAATTTCATGATCTAATTTTGCAATGGCTATTCCTACTTGAGTGACAGAATCACTTTTTCCATGTGGTATTGCGATGTAATTTCCGATACCTGTAGTTCCTTCGCTTTCCCTTAAATATATATCTTTCTTAAAACTTTCAACATCATCAATATATCCTGCATCTTTTAATTTTTTGGATAATAATGTAAGAACCTCTTCTTTGTTATTTGCCTGTGCATTTAAATCAATAATACGTTCATCTAACACATCTAATACTTGCATAATTTTTGCTCCTCTCATCTAATTAAATATTTGTATAATTCCACTTCGGATCGTGAATTTCTTATCAAACTAATTTTCTCATTAGTTTCTATTAACGAAATAAATTCTTGATAGAATGATTGAACTCTTTTTATTTCTTCATGAGTCGATAGTTTAAAAGCTAACAAGAAAATGACATCTACCATTTCATCTTTATCCCAACGAACAGGATTTTTAAGAGTTACAATACTCACTTTTGATTGATTAACATGTATCTGAGCCCCATGTGGCAAAGCTACATAATTTCCAATCGCCGTCGATGTAGCATTTTCTCTTTCTTTAACAGATCTTGCAAATAATGAAGTTACAAATCCTTTTTCTTCCATTTTTTTACTTGCATAGTTCAAAACATCTTCCTTATTTGTAAAATCCATATTTAAAAACATTAATTCCGGATCAAATAATGGATAACAAATTGGGCTAAATGGATTTTCTTGTGTAAATAGCGAAAAATGAAGTTCATCCATAAAAGTCCTTAATTTGATCATGCCATCATCACTTAACAGATTTGAAACTTCTACGATTCTTCTATCTTTTTCTGTCATAGGTCGACTTGTAATAATCAAATCAACATCATCTTTATGTTCATAGAGTTTAAAATCATGACGACTTATGATTATTATTTCTTTAATTTCTGGAATCGTTCGTGAAATTCTTTCTGAAATCAATTCCGCATGGCCTCGTGTAAAATCTGCAATTAAGATCGCCTTATATCTTTGCATTCTTCTTTCAATCGCGGATTGAATATATAAGGCAATAAATCCTATTTCATCCTCAGTTATTGATACTCCATAATACTTTTCAAACAATATCGAAACAGACCATGTTGCCCTGAATACAGTTTTATATTCAGATTTAATAAATCCAACTAAAGAATTACTCTGTGGAGATCCATAACGTAACCTAAATATCGTAGAGCGCAAATGAAAAACTAAGCTTTCTTTTAAACGAATATCATCTTTTAAATCTTTCTCAAGAACTTTCCCAATCGTATCAAGCATCTCATCAATAAAAGATAATAGTTTTTGATCATATTTATGAATTACTTTCCATGCTTGTTCAGTCTGATCAATACCCATAAATTTAGAACACATTATTTGCGTTGCCAAAAACAAAATATCTTCATTTGAAAACATCACATGAATTTTGTCGTGCATTTTTTGAAAGATTGCTACTGTAAAAGGATACTCGTTGTACTGTTCCAAAATTTCTACATCTTCTTGATTAATATGTAGCGGCATGCTGAAATCTTTACGTTGACATGCCAAACAACAATAAACCAATATTTCATAAAATGATTCATCTGCAAATTTATAATTCCATTCATTCTCTGTTTCAACTATACATTTTTCAATCAAATAAACATCGATGTTGGAAAAGAAATAATGAATTTTTTCACGAATCTTATCTGAAGTTTTCTCAGAACAAATATAATCTTTCAACGCCATTCTAAATTCATTTTCCTGATAAGATAAATAAAACCCATGCGTCCTTTCATTAACGATTCGAATATTATATTTATCCAGTCTTTTTTGACAATCCTTAATTGTTTTTAATACTGTAGGACCCGATAAATATAATTTTGACGACAGTTTTTGTGTGGTGATACTTTCTCTAGGCATAAGTCGAAAAAATATTTTTAATATTTCATTTTCTCTATCTTTGCCATCAGCAGCAATAGAACATTCATTGGAAATAACTAAATTAGATATTTTTTCTTTTTGTTCATTCGTTGCATTTAACCAGACACCAATTCGCGGTTTTCTTTCAATAGAACCCAATCCCTCTTCTTTCAAGAAAAAATCTACTGCTGAAATTTTGTTACGTGTCGCTTTTTCTGATAAGTTGATCCACTTTGCTATATCATTTGTAGATTGTACTTCTCCTTCCAACAAATGCCTCAATATTTCTCGAATATAGAAATTCGATTTTTCTACTTTCAATAAAATCACCTACTTTTGTATCTGAAACCCTAAACAAGCTGCTCCTAACAAACCACTGTCTTCGTCTAAATCTGTTTTTACGATATTAACGTATGGAGAGACGACTGAATAAACCTTTTCTTTTACTCTTTGTTCAACATCTTCAACAAATCCATTAATTTTAAGCGCTACACTTCCACCCAAGATAACGATTTCTGGATCAAGAAATGCATAAACCGCAGCAATATGATTTGCTAAATATTCTTTTGCTTGATCCATGATTGTTTGTGCTGTTTCATTTCCAGAAAGAGCCAAGTCGTTGACCTCACCAGCATGTTCTACTGATAATCCTGCTTTTTTTCCTCGAAGTGTTATGGCTGTTCCACTACTAATTGCTTCGATTCCTCCTGGATAAATTGTTCCATGTGATGGTCCATTGACCCAGTAAGGAATGTTAGCTACTTCATGCGCAAATCCATGAGATCCTCTAAATATCTTTCCGTGATAAACATACCCGGAACCAACACCTGTTGATATTGTCATAAAAACAACTTCGTCTTTATCTTTTCCTTGTCCAAGAACTGCTTCTGCCAGAGCTGCTAAATTTGCATCATTTTCCAATTGAACTTCAAAGCCTAATAATTCGCTGAGTTCTTTTGATATTGGAAAATTCCACCAACCTTTTTCAAGGTTTGGTGTAGTCAACACGATGCCGTTAATCAAATCCAATGGTCCAGGACATGAAAGACCACATCCTACTATTTCAAATTCAAAGCCATCAACGATTTCTTTGATTTTCTTCATCGTTGGCCTAGGATTCTTATTATCAGTAGGAAATTGAAACCTCTCAACAATATGATAGTTTTCATCAACCAACGCAACTCGTGTATTGGTTCCACCAATATCTACTCCAATTGCATATTTCATTCCTTTTACCTCCATGGCAATAGGATAACATTTGAAAAAAAATGTGTATGAAAAAGAAAGGAATATAAATACTGTACTTTTTTTAAATAAAAAATACACAGAACGTGTATTTTATTTTTATAGAATCTAAATTGTGTATTAGAAATTTTCTATATGAAAAAATTATATGTAACCTTTTTATTATGGTCAATCAAAGAAATAAAAAAAGAGGAATTATTCCTCTATCAGATTTAATAATTCTAAGATACGGTTCATATCTTCTTCATTTTCATAATGAATAGAGATAGAATGTTCACTAACTTTCACTGATGTTTGGAAATATTCCTCTAATTTATTCTTAGCTTCTTTAATAAAAATATTTTCTTCTACTTGTTTTTCCGGCTCTTTTTTATGTTGAAGATCTTTTACTAACTGTTCAATTTTACGAACAGACAATCCTTGATCAATTGCCTGTTTGGCAATCTTTCGAATCATGTTTTCATCTTTTAAACCAATCAATGCTCGAACATGTCCCATTGAAAGTTTCTTTTGAACAACGTATTCCTGTACATCTTCTGGAAGTTTTAAAAGACGCAATGTATTTGTAATATGTTCACGTGATTTTCCTACACGATTTGCCAATTGTTCCTGTGTGTAGTTCAATCTTTGAATTAACTGCTCATATGCTTTGGCTTCTTCTATTCCATTTAAGTTTTCTCGTTGAATATTTTCTAGAAGCGCAATTTCCATCATTTCCTGATCATTTAGATCTACGATGATTGCTGGAATATCACTCATTCCGGCAAGCTTGCTGGCACGAAGCCTCCTCTCTCCGGCAATCAGATCATATCCTTGTATGCTCTTTTTGACCAGGATTGGTGTAAACACTCCATGTTGTTTAATAGATTGGCTTAGTTCCTGTAAAGCTGTATCCTCAAAAACTTTACGTGGCTGATATGGATTTGGACGAATTTGATCAATGTTGATCTTAGTTTGTTCTTGTTTTTCTGTTTTTACATCTCCATTTTGAATATCTTCTAAAACTTTTGAAACATCTTGACCAAAAATGGAATTCAATCCTTTACCTAAACGATTTGTATCCCTTGTGCTCATATTAGTTTCCTCCGTTTCGCTTTAAAAATTCCTGTGTTAATCCTGCATATGCCTTAGCTCCATTGCATGTAATATCATATTCAAAAATAGATAAACCTCTACTTGGTGCTTCGGATAATTTTACATTTCGTGGTATCGAATTTTGATACACTTGTTTTCCAAAGTTTTGGCGAACATCCTGCGAAACTTCTACACTTAACTTGGTGCGAATATCAAACATCGTCAACAAGATTCCCTCTATTTTTAAATGCGGATTGTATAGTTGCTGCACCAAACGAATCGTCAACAATAACTGTGTGACACCTTCTAGAGCATAGTATTCACATTGTACTGGAATCAAGACACTGTCGGCAGCTGTTAATGCATTTGTATTTAATAAACCTAAAGAAGGAGGACAATCAATAATTATGTAATCATATTGATCACGAACCTTCATAAGCTGTCTTTTCAATAATTCTTCTTTTCCTGCTTCCATCTTATCCATTTCCAGATCAGCACCAGCTAATGAAATAGAAGACGGAAGAATATCTATATTTGGTGCTTCTTTATGTACAATAGCATCTTCAATTGGATAATCTTCCAACAAAACTGAATAAATCGTTGGCTGTCCCTGCTTGGTTATAGCTAGCAAGCCCTGGCTGGCATTTCCCTGTGAGTCAAAATCAACCAACAATACTTTTTTATTCATCTGAGCTAATCCACTTGATAGGTTAATTGCGGTTGTCGTTTTTCCAACACCGCCTTTTTGATTGGATATCGCAATGATTTTTCCCATTTTACACTCCTCCTAAAGGCTTCTTTTTTATCTGCCCATACGCTCTAGGATATTTATTTGGCGTAGGTTTTACTTTTTGCATATATAGATTGATCCTTATTGCTTCATCAACGTCGATCGTATCTTCTTTTTCAAGCTTCATTCCTAGAATATCTAAAGCTTTTTGGGCTTCTAATAATTCTTCATGTCCCTGCTTCCCCTTTAAGGCAATAAAATGTCCTTTCATCTTTACCAAAGGAGCACATAATTCCAACAAAATAGAGAGTCTAGCTACCGCTCTTGCACTGACTACATCGTAAGATTCTCTATGTTCTTTCACAAAATCTTCAGCTCTTTCAGGATAGATATTTACACCCTTTAAATCCAGTGCTTCTTTTACTGTTTCTAAAAACCGGCATCTTTTCTGTAAAGGTTCAACGATCGTTAATTCCATATCCGGAAATACAATTTTTAAAGGAATTCCTGGAAAACCAGCTCCCGATCCAACATCACAAAGTGTCTTATGTGATAAATTCTCAAATGGAACAATTGAATCATAAAAATGTTTTTCCCAGATTTCCTCTTCTATAGTAATGGCTGTCAAATTCATCTTCTGATTCCACTCTAATAAAAGCTGCATATATTTTTCAAACTGGTCTAACATCTTTTCCGTAACCATAATATTTTTATTTTCTAAAGCTTTTTTAAATGTTTCTTTTGTCATACTCATTCTCCGTGTAGTCAAATTATATCATTTTAAACACATTTTTAAAGCACCTTTAATGTACGATTAAAATTGACATTATTTATGTCTAAAATGTTAAATAATCTCATTTTTATTCATGATTTATGGTTATTGCCTGCTTTGATAACATAAATGGTCGCATATAAGCAAGAGTTGAGCACATAGGCAATACATCTTCATGAAGTTGAATCCCTAGATTTTTAATGATGTAATTTCTTCTCTTCATCATTCTTTGATACATCTCTGGATGCTGTTCCTTGATTTTTTCTCTAAGTTTTATATCCGCTATGCATATTGTACTCTCTGCGGATACTCCACCATACCCTTCAACAGAAGGAATGATATCGCTCTGTAATAACATTCCACTTTGGATCAATTCATGTGAATTTTCATAAATAGGAGATGACAACCACTCTTCATCCGCTGTTAAATGACCAGGACAAAGTGTCCAATGATATTTTTCTTGAGGCAACACATCATTGATCAAATCATACATCTCTTTGCCTGTCATACCTACATGTATATTTTCAAGCCATGCAGCTATTGCGATAAAATAAGGAGCACATACTTTATGCATATAATCCTGGACATCTTCATCCAATTCGCTTGATGAATGCACTGCATAACCAGCTCTGCTTGATAATCCTCCTTTATATCCCACTGTCAAAGAAACTGTATCTTTCAGTTGCAATTCTCTTTGTGTTGGATACATATTTCCTTTAATAAAGCGTTGTCCAAATGCTGCAATTGTTACAACGCTATTTCTTTGTCCATAACGAGATAATATATCACCAATCTCCATCTCAGTAACACCTTCTTGTAATGCATTTAGCGCATCCAGCATACAATCGGATGCCAAAGATGCTCCAAATTCATAATGTGCAATTTCATCTGGTTCGTTGATTGTACGAACTCCATTTTCTCCAATAAATATATCTGTTTGATTTGTGATGTTCTCTTTGCCACATAATTCAATTAAAGCATCCATGATAAAAACAGGAATATCATAAAGCTGACGATTATCTTCATATAAACTCGTAAAGTTTTTCCATCCAACAACACCAATGCGTTTATTTTCTATATCTGTCTCTTTCATGATATCTTTAAAACTTTTGGTATTATTCATTGGTTGGTTCGGTAAAGAAAAATAAGGTGCATGAATTGCCTCACACTGTAAACGCGCTTTAGAAACTTTATTTAAATTCTCATTCCCCATCACTAAATAGGCTTTTTGATCTTTATGAAAAACCAATAAAGCTTCTTCAAAACGAGGAAGAAAACCAACTAAGTATTCAAAATTTTTGCCATGTTCCAAATCAGCATAAATGAGCAAAACATCGATTTTTCTTTGATTCATCTTTTCAATTATTTTTTGTTTTCTTTGTTCTATCGTTTTATCACTTATATCTACTGGAATAAGAGTACAGTCTTTTTCAGGTTCAGGAATTTCTTTTAAAACTGCATCTTCATAATTATATTTTTTCATATGTATCAATCTCCTGTTACTATGATATCACATAACTTTTTAAGTCTTATACACAAAAAATGTACGCTTTTCCTTTTATTTTTTCTATGTTACAATTTCTTTGCCAGACACAAATAAGAGACTATCATCTATTTTATTCAGTTTAAATTAGACTTGTTTTTTGATGTTTAAAAGAAGTAGGGAGTATAAAAGTATCATGAATATGCCTGAAGAATTGATCAAACAAGCGTTTGATGAAGAATTTGAAGAACAATTGCTTGCGATAAGACAAAGTATGTCTTATTACCGTTGTGCATTAATGGAAGTAGAGACCAAATTTAAAGTACTGAATGAACAATTTTCCTTGTATTATGATCGTAATCCAATTGAGTCCATCAGTACTCGAATTAAATCAGAAGCAAGTATCTTGCGAAAGCTCCAAAACCGTAATCTTCCACTATCTCTGGAATCTATGGAAGAAAACATTTTTGATATTGCCGGTGTCAGGGTCATTGGTTCTTTTCTAGAAGATATCTATGATCTAGCAAATTACTTTTTAAAACAAGATGATGTTCACCTTATTGAAACAAAAGATTATATCCAGCATCCTAAACCTAATGGATATCGATCTTTACATCTAATTGTAGAAATTCCCATTTTCCTTGCCAATGAGAAGAAATGGGTCAAGGTAGAAGTGCAATTTCGTACGATTGCGATGAATTTCTGGGCTAGTCTTGAGCATAAGCTAAGATATAAAAAAGAACTTTCTCAAGAAAGGCTTGCCGAAATTGATAGCGAACTCTTAGAATGTGCCAAACTTTGTGCTACTCTAGATCAAAAAATGCAAAATATAAAAGGATCAAAATTAGCACAGGAACTTTAGTTTCAGTATTTTTTTACAATCGGAATATTGAATATCTCTCCTTTTTCAAAGTATAATAAAAGTATAATATAAGAAAAGGAGGGCTTCTTTATGTGGTCTAGAAAAGAGCTCAAACAAAACGCAAAAATCTTAATGCATAAACGGTATTCACAAATGTTAGGTGTATCTAGTTTATATCTAATCTTAAGCGGTACTATATTTTTTACTATAAATTATTACTACACCCAAATCAATGATGTTATCAATGAACCAAGCACACCAATCTATTCAATAGAACCGGATCAAAATTTTATATTATTTTTATTTTACTTTATCTTATTAAGTTCTTTCATTGGTTTTATTATTCGTACGCTTTATACAATTTTTATTGCCAATCCATTATCTGTAGGTGAATCAAAATATTTTATCAATAACCGCAAAGATCAAGGACGATTTAATAACTTATTCTATGCTTTTTCACATAACTATATGAATATCGTAAAAGTTACTTTCTTTATGCAAATAAAATTGATGCTTTGGACTTTGTTGTTTATCATTCCAGGAATCATAAAAGCACTTGAATATTCCATGATTCCTTATATCCTTGCGGAAAGACCAGATATTTCAAGTGAAGAAGCTTTTAGATTATCTAAAGAATTAACTGACTATCAAAAAACAGAATTATTTGTTCTAGAGTTATCTTTTTTCGGATGGTATTTTTTAGGGCTATTATTATGCGGCATTGGAATTATATTTGTTTATCCGTATTACTATGCTACAATGGCTGAACTATATTTTAAATTAAAAGAAATCAAACAAATTGAAATTACCCCAGATATTCCCCCAATTCCTAATCTTTGATCATTAAGCCTCATTAAGGCTTTTTTTAATTGAATTTGTACTATTTTTTTAGTATTCTTTTTAGGAAAGGACGTGAGAACATGAGAATATAGTAAGAACTGATTCATCCAAATAATTATCGAATGGAGGTGTTTTTACTATGTTTCAATGTGTTCAACTATCCGCATCATTAGAAAATTCGCGTGTCCTATTTCCACCCTTTGATCTTTCTTTAAAAGAAAGAGATCGCCTTGCAATCATAGCTGAAGAAGGAAACGGAAAATCAACTTTATTAAAAATAATATCCAATATTCCATGTGACTATGTCCATGTTTCTGGTAAGATAATCTCAAATTATAAAGTAGCATATTTGCCACAAAAAATCGAAGAAAAATGGAATCAATCATTTCCTTTAGATTTCTTATTAAAAGAAAAACCCGAAGATGAAATTCTTCCAGAACAATATAATTTATGCCAAAAATTAGAAAGTCTTTGTTCTTCCATGTATATTGATTCCAACTTCATTTATACAGAAAGACCAATCTATACATTAAGCGGTGGGGAAAAAGTCAGACTTCAGTTCTTAAAACTTACACTTAATGAAGCTGATCTTTATTGTCTGGATGAACCTACAAACGATTTAGATATTGATACTTTAGAATGGCTGGAAAAATGGATCTTATTACGAAAAGAACCTATTATTTATATATCACATGACATTACTTTATTAACGCATACAGCTACGCGTATTCTTCATCTTGAACAACGTAATAAGAAATCAAAACCTGTAATCACTTTATTTAATGGAACTTATCAAGATTATATAGATACAAGATATCACCAGCATGAAAAAGATATTCGGACAAGTGTTAATCAAAAAAGAGAATATCTCAAACAAAAACAGCGTTTAAATAATCTTCATAATAAAATTCAAAGTGATTTGCGAAGCGTTTCAAGACAGGCTCCTCAAGCTGCCAAAAACCTCAAAGACAAAATGCGTTCTGTAAAATCCAGTCAAGCAAACTTGGAAGCTAAGGCCTATCCTAAAGTCGATTCATTTGAAGAAGAAATTCATATTTTCTTTTCCGTCAATTCACTGCCATCTTCTAAGATCATACTAAGTCAACATCAAAAAACAATTTCAATAAACAATAAAATATTGATTGAACCTTTTGATCTAGAAGTCTATGGACAAGACAAATTAGTGATCACAGGAAAAAACGGTTGTGGAAAAAGCTTATGGATGAAAGAAACCATTAAAGATCTACAAACACGCAATGATATCAAACTTGGCTATATGCCTCAAAATTACAGTGATTTCTTTAAAAAAGACGATACCCCCATTTCTTTTTTAAAAGAGGATGATATTTCCTATACAGATATTCAAACAATGTTAGGAAGTTTAAAGATCATTGAAAGTGAAATGAATCAAAATATTTTTGATTGTTCATTAGGACAACAAGCAAAAATTTATCTGGCAAAACTAATTTTAAATAAATGTAATGTATTATTTTTGGATGAACCAAGCCGAAATCTATCCCCTTTATCTCAACCTGTTTTAATTCAAGCACTTAAAGATTTTAAAGGAAGTATTGTTTGTATTTCCCATGATAGAACATTGATACATGAAGTATTTACTCGTAAAGTATTAATCGAAGATAAAATCTGGAAAGAAGTGTCTTTATAAATCAAGATTTCAAAAAAATCTTGATTTTTTTGTCCTTTTTACCATTTGAGGTGTGATAGACATGTGCAAAGCCATCGAAGAATGGGAAGAAGAAATCAGTGAACAGGCAAGGAATGAAGGAAGGTTAAAAGACGAAAGAAAACAAATCTTTCAATTTATCCAGGAATAATAGAAAAAGGATATACGGATGAAATGATCCTAAGCTTTAAATGTGTAACAAAACAATTGTCAAAGTAAGCAAAAACTACTCTTTAATCTTTAGAAATAGTTTTGAACTTCTTTTATAAAAAGACTATACTATTTACATGAACAAAGAAATGATCAATAAACTAAAAAATATGAATGTAAATATAGTTGCCGTTTCAAAATATCACACAAAAGAAGAAATTGATGCTGTTGCAAAAGAAGGACTCATTACTTTTGGTGAGAATAGAGTTCAAGAATTTCTTGAAAAATATGACCCTAAATATAAATGGCACATTATTGGACATCTTCAAACAAATAAAGTGAAATATATCATAGGTAAAGTTGAAATGATCGAAAGTTTAGATTCTATCAAGCTTGCTAAAGAAATTGAAAAACAAGCTGCCAAGCACGATGTCATTCAAAACGTTTTAGTCCAAATCAAAATATCTAAAGATGAATTAAAGACCGGTTTACCTATTGAAGAAACGGATTCCTTCTTAAAAGAAGTTTCAACATACCCTCATATTAAGCTCAAAGGATTTATGTGTGTTGCCAGCCATACTGACAATATACAATTGATCGAAGAAGAATTTTCAATGATGAATGACTTATATAAAAATTATAAAGATTTGTATCAATTGGATACCTTATCAATGGGCATGTCAAATGATTACGAACTAGCTATTAAACATGGATCTAACACTGTACGCATTGGATCTGCCATATTTGGAGCACGAAACTAAAGTGCTCTTTTTCATTCACATAATTATCACAAACCTTTTTTATAAAATAACTACATGAAATATAGAAAGAATAAATTTTATAAAGGAAAAATTATTTTAATTGTATTGGTCGTTGTTGCTATGATATTCTCTGGATATTTTGGATATAACCTATTTCGTGAACACCAATATATTGCCACTGTTGTGATTGATCCAGGACATGGAGGATATGATGTAGGATCGATTGGATATGATGGAAGTTATGAAAAAGATTTGACACTTTCGATTGCATTACGAACAGGAAGAAAACTAAAAGAATTAAATCCTGATATCAATGTCGTATATACTCGATCGAATGATACTGTTGACTGGGCAGATAATGAAGAAGACGATTTAATTGGTCGCGTCATTTTTGCAAATGAACAAAATGCAGATTATTTTCTCTCTATTCATTTAAATGCAAGCGAAAACACAGCAGCATATGGATATAATGCCTTTATCCGTTCAAATGATCCAGCCAGTGAAACTATTGCGAATTCCATCGACAATAATTTAACTGAAGAAAACTGGCTATATAACCGCGGTTTAGAATATACAAATTCTTATCCTTTATATGTCGTAGATAATTTGGATATTCCTTCCATGTTATTTGAAGTTGGTTTCATCACTAATCCACAAGAATGTGCAGATCTTAAAAAAGTTTCCAATCAAGAGCTCATAGCAGAATGCATCGCAAATGCCTATAATGATTATATAGTCAGTACTATCAAAGGATAATAAAGAGATGTTATCTAGCAAAATTACAGATAACATCTCTTAAAATTTTTATGGAAGTCTTAAACAAATATCTTCAATGCGGTTTTTCTCAATAGATTTTACTTGCAATCTTGTACCATCTTCCAACAAGATCTCATCATTTACTTCTGGAAGTCTACCAAGTTTATCGATTACAAATCCACCGATTGAATCAAAATCTTCACTATCTAAATCTAAATCTAAAGCGTCATTTAAATCATGCAAACTTATAAACCCTTTTACTTCATACGTTTTATCATCTATCTTTAAGATATTATTTTCTTCATGAACATCATATTCATCATGAACATCCCCAACAATTTCTTCAATGATATCTTCTAAAGTGATGATTCCCGCCATTTCTCCATATTCATCCATTACGATGGCTAAATTGAAAGCCGCATTCTTCATTTCTAATAAAAGCTCTGAAACAGGCTTGTTTTCATATGTGAAATAAGGCTTTCTCAGTATATCTTCAATCTTAAAATGTTCAAAATCACGATATAAAAGAAGGTCTTTCATATTTACCAAACCAACGATATTGTCGATTGAATCTTTATAAATAGGAATACGGGTAAACTGTTCTTCTCTAAAGATTTCAATAAGATCTTCATATGAGCTATCTATATCAGCCATAATAACTCGTACTCTAGGTACCATTACTTCTTTAGCTTTAGCATCTCCTAAATCAAACACATTGTTGATCATATCTTTTTCATCTTCTTCAATAACACCTTCTTCATGGGAAACATCCACGATCGTTCTTAATTCGCTTTCTGTCATTGAAGGATTTGAACCATTTTTATTAACACCTAGAATTTTTAAGATCGATTTACTGAATAGATTAATCAAGAGAATAACAGGTGTCAAAACAAACATTAATACTTTTACAATGGGAGCATAAGTCAGTGCCATTTTTTCTGCATGATCTGCTGCTAAAGTTTTAGGAGTGATTTCTCCAAAAATCAAGATTAATAATGTAATCAGAAACGTCGCAACACTCACTGCAGCTCCACCAAAATTATAGGCAATTGTTGCAGTTATACTTGCCGCAAATGTATTTACTAAATTGTTTCCAATCAAGATAGCACTTAACATCTTAGCCTGATTGTTATATATATCCAAAACCATCTTAGCTCGAGCATTTCCTTCTTCACTTAAAGTTCGCATGCGAATCTTACTAACGGCAACAAGGCTGGTTTCAGCAGAAGAAAAGAATCCTGACAATAATAACAATATGATTAAAATAATAATTTGAGTTCCTATTTCCGAGTCCATATTTCCTCCTATATAACTTAAATTGAGCTTATTCTATCATCTACTTATTTTCTTGGCAATAGAAGTTGAATAGCACCCGGTACGATTTCAACTGTTGGATTTTTCATAGAACGAATTTCTCCATCTAAATTAACATCCACATCTTTATTATCTGTATCCATATGAATAGCTTGTCCTCTTCTCATCTCTACAATATCTGTATATTGTACATGAAGACCTTTTTCATATTTTTTCGCAAGCCCCACAATTTGAGATCGTTTTACATTACGAATCATACATACATCAATTTTACCGTCATCAATCAAAGCATCTGGACATGGTTTATATCCACCACCATAATATTTTCCATTACAAAAAACCACGAACGTATACTTATCGTTAGGATATTTCTTATCATCAATTTGAATTTTATATTCCTGTGTTAACGGCTTAGAAAGACTTGCCAACATACCAACATAATATGGAATAATTCCTCCTACAGGGATCTTATCGCGAAAATGATTCACATGTTTGGCAACATTGACATCAAAGCCAAAAGAAACCGTATTGATTGCATATTCTCCATTAATTTTTAATAAATCACATTTTTGTTCAACCGGTTCATCATATTTCGATAAATCAAGAAAATCATCTTTTTGATAATCTCCAAAAGACTTTATAAAATCGTTTCCCGTTCCAATTGGAATAATAGAAAGACTGATATGCTTGCATCCTGCAATTCCATTTACCACCTCATGTAGAGTACCATCACCACCACAAACAAAAATATGAACAGGTTCACTAGAATTCAATGCATATTTTTGTGCAATATGCACCGCATGGCCTGGTGATTTTGTTTTCTCTATAATGATTCTTTTTCCTTGGAAATGATCTTTGATTTCTGTCATCAAATGGTACTGACTTTCTCTACCTGAATTGGGATTTACTATAAAAACGTCTTTCATCTTCTTCTACCTCACTACATGTATACTTTATCACAAATCCTATAAATTGCGTTATAATAATTATGCTTATCAAAAGGAGACTTTATATGAAATTTGATTTTAATGAAATAATTGAACGAAGCGGAAAAGATGCTATCGCAATTGATGGAATTGGAAAAAGCCCAACTGGCCCTAAAAAGCCCAAAGAAGGTTTTGATTTTATCCCTATGTGGGTTGCCGATATGAATTTTAAGACTGCTCCTTCTATTACTGAGGCAATTCAAGAAAGACTTAAACATCCTTTATTTGGTTACTTTGAAAACAGTGATGAATACTATAACGCAATTATTAACTGGCATAAGATCCATCATGATTCAGACATAAAAAAAGAAAATATAGGTTATGAAAATGGAGTTTTGGGAGGATTGATCAGTGCTTTAGAAGCATTTACAGCTCCCGGAGACTATGTATTATTACATTCTCCTTGTTACATTGGATTTACCAATTCTATTAAAAATGCTGGACGAAATATCATTTACTCGAATTTGATCCAAGATGAAAATGGCGTATGGCGTATGGATTATCAAGATATGGATCAAAAAATCAAACAGCATAAAATCCATTTTGTCGTTTTCTGTTCTCCTCACAATCCTTGTGGACGTGTTTGGACCAAAGAAGAACTAACAAAAGCTATGGAAGTTTATAAACAAAATAATTGTATCGTTGTCTCAGATGAAATCTGGTCTGATATTATTTTGGATGATCATAAACATATTCCACTACAATCAATCAATGAAGATGCGAAAAAGAGAACCATTGCTCTTTATGCTGTCAGCAAGACATTTAATCTGGCTGGATTGATAGGAAGTTATCATGTGATTTATGATTCTTATATAAAAGATAGAGTCAGAGCTCAATCTAGTAAATCGCATTATAATTCAATGAATGTCTTAAGCATGCATGCTCTTATAGGTGCCTACAGCAATACAGGAAAAGAATGGAAAGATGAATTAAATCAAGTCATCTCAAAAAATGTAGACTATGCCATCCAATTTATTAATAACAAACTTAAAGGAGTTCAGTGTACAAGACCGGAAGGAACTTACATGTTGTTCATTGATTGCAAAGAATATCTTGAAGAATCCAATAAAACACTCGAAGAAGTATTAAATTCTGGATGGGATGTTGGTATCGGCTGGCAGGACGGAAGACAATTTTTAGGAAATACGCATATCCGTATCAATCTTGCTCTTCCTTTATCCAAAGTTAAAGAAGCATTTGATCGCATGAAAAAATATGTATTCATATAAAAAAGCAGGATCTATTTTGAAAAATAGATCCTCATTTTTGTTTGTGCCTTCATTTTTAATAATGCTTTTACGATCTCACTGCATTGAGATAATGGCTTCAATTCATTCTTTTGCGTTAAGATCCAAATTGTTTGTTTATCATCTTTTTCCTGATAAGGAAGATATGCTTTAGAAGAATTTCTAGTTTTAAAGAAGTAATATTCTTTGTTTTCTATACGATTTAATACTGTTTTTTCTTCTTCAATGCTAGGATCTTCGATCCATCCGAATAAATGTCGATCTAATATTCTTGTCGCAAAATCTCTTAAAATAGCATCTTTGCTAAAAAGAGCTTGTTGAAATCCATAAAACATACGACATTCATCCATCAAGATAAACTCTTCATTTGTTATGATATGTCCTTCTCTAAAAATTTCAAACACATCAATAATTTCATCAATTTCTTTGTATCTTTTAAAGAACAATTCGATCAGAATTTCATATGATTTTGCATCCGGATGTAGATATACCTGCCAATACATATGATATCGAGCCATAATATAATCCTCTACACCATGCATACCACTTTCTTTGATACAGAGTTTTTCATCTTTGACTCGAATCGTTCTTAAAATTCTTTCCAAATCAAAAGTACCATAGCTGGTTCCTGTTTCATAGGCATCTCTTAATAAATAGTCCATTCGATCGGCATCCAACTGCGAACTGATGATCTGATTTAATACTTCTTTTTCATGTCTATGTTCAATGATCATAGCAACTTTTAAAGGCAGATCTTGATGTGCCTTGATCAAACATTTATGAACTTCTGTATTTGGATCCATAATCAAATCCACTGTAATTTCTTCATGATTTCGATGCGTGATTTTCTCAAAAAAATGCGAAAATGGTCCATGTCCTAAATCATGTAATAAAGCCGCACAAAGAACTTGTATTCTTTCAAATTCATCAATAGATTCACAAATTGAAGGAATTTCACTTGTCATACGACGAACAATTTCATATACACCTAAACTATGCGCAAAACGAGAATGTTCTGCAGTATGATAAACTTGAAAATCACCACCGAGTTGATGAATTCGATGCAATCTTTGAAATTCTCTGGAGTTGATACAATCCCAAATCACCTGATATTCCACATGAATATATCCATGAATAGGATCTCTTAAAACTTTTATTTCATTTGTTCTATTAAACATGGCCATTTCTCCTTTAGTTTTTCTACAAGGATCTTATCAGATTCAAAAAAGTTATGATCATAAATATGTTCTGGTGTAGTCCAGATAAACTGAGAATGTACTTTAGGTTTATCTGGAATCTTTTTACTAGAACAAACAAAACATGTTAAATGAATGGTATTTCCATCTTGATGATCTATACTCTCTTCCAGAAACTGAATATTTTCAATTATGATACCACATTCTTCTTTCCATTCACGAATCAAGGCTTCTTCTAAAGTTTCTCCTGATTCTACTTTTCCTCCTGGAAATTCAAATTTTCCTTTTGCACTTCCATAATTTCTTTGTGCTATCATAACTTTTTTATCATGTATCAATGCACCACATACGACCTCAATCATTTTCTTCCTCGATTTTTTCTTCTTTTATTACTTCAAACAATAAAGCTGCATTTTGTTTAGATACTTGTTTTTGAATATCTATTACTTTTATTTCCAGAATACGTGATCCAAAACGCAAACGAATTTGATCGCCTATTTTGATTTCTGTACTTGGTTTTGCAATTCTATCGTTGACCCAAATACGTCCAGCCAAAGCTAATTCCTTAGCAGCTTCTCTTCGTTTTAATATCCTGGCAGTCTTTAAGTATTTATCTAGACGCATAATCATTCTCCTGTAAATTTTGGATTACTTTATTTAATAAATCCGTATATTTCTTTTTCTTCATAATTGAAATCTCAATCATTCCATTAGTCAATCGTAATCCAATCTTTGGACTAATTTCATTCATAGCTTCAAATACTTTTACACCATCACAATGTTTCGTCCATGTTTCATTCATGGTTATAGTAACTTGTGTATCATTTTCTTTCAAGCTCTTTACTCCAGGCATATTTACAAACAAATCTAATTTCTTATGTTCAAATAGCAGTTTAACTTGTTTTGGAATCTTACCAAACAAATCCTTGATACGATTTTGATAATCGTTCAGCTCTTTTAAAGATGAAATCTTACTGATTGTCTGATACATTTCAAGTTTATCACCATCATTATCCGTAAACTGCTCCGGTATAAATCCATCTAAAGCCACATTGGCATGTTTTAATTCTTTCTTTGGTTCAATTGGTTTACCCTGTTTTCTAGCTATCGCATTCGATAACAATTCAAGATACATATCCAAACCAACTTGATCAATAAATCCTGACTGACTCGCCCCTAACATATCTCCAGCTCCACGTATCGTCAGATCGCGCATCGCAATCTTATATCCACTTCCAAGCTGGGTAAATTCTTTGATGGATTTTAATCGTTTTTGCGCAACTTCAGTCAATTCTTTATGTGGTTGGATCATTAAGTAACAGTATCCAATTTTATCTCTTCGTCCAACACGTCCACGAATCTGATATAACTGCGATAAACCAAAACGGTCCGCATCCTCAATAATGATCGTATTTGCATTGGCAATATCCAATCCTGTTTCAATGATAGAAGTACAAACAAGAATTTTATATTTACCATTCGCAAAATCCACCATCGTATCTTCTATTTCTTCTTTATCCATTCTTCCATGTACGACCGCAATTCCTACATCTTTAAAATCTGCCTGCAAATTTTTAGCAGTAATATAAATATTAGAAATACGATTATATAAATAGAAAACCTGGCCTCCACGAGATAATTCTCTTTGAATGATTTCTTTGATGACACTGCCTTTCTTTTCCATCACATACGTCTGTATCGGATGTCTTTGAGCAGGAGGCGTGTTTAATTGTGAAATAGTACGAACACCAATCAATGACATTTGTAGTGTTCTAGGAATTGGTGTTGCACTCAATACAAGAACATCAATAGAGTTTTTCATTTCTTTGATTTTTTCTTTGTGTTCTACACCAAAACGCTGTTCCTCATCAATGATCAAAAAGCCCAAATCTTTATATTTAAAGTTTTTATTAAGCAGTTTATGAGTTCCGACAACAATGTCGATCGTACCAGCTGCCAAGCCTTTTTGAATATCCTTGATTCTTGAGTTTTCGACAAATCGATTCACCAAGGCAATATTTACACCAACATTTTCAAAACGTTTCTTTAATGTTTGATAATGTTGCATCGAAAGAATGGTCGTTGGACAAAGAAAAGCTACTTGTTTGTTATTGGAAACTGCCTTAAATGCACATCGCATCGCAACTTCAGTTTTACCAAACCCCACATCACCACACAATAAATGATCCATTGGTTTTGGTTTTTCCATCTCTCTTTTTATTTCCTCTGTTGCCTGGATTTGATCTGGTGTTGCCTCATACTCAAATGCATCTTCAAATTCTTTTTGAAGCGCGTCATCCTTTGAAAAGGCAAATCCTATATTTTCATTTCTTGCGGCATATAATTCAACCAATCGGCCTGCAATTTCTTCAACTTTTTGATTTACTTTTTCCTTTGTTTTTTCCCATTTATTGCTGCCAAGCTGACTTAATGGAACACCAACACCTTCTTTAGAAATATACTTTCTAACTAATTGGAATTGATTTAAAGGAACGAATAATTCATCTCCACCTTTATAAACAATATGCAAATAATCTTTTGTTTTATTATTTTGAACTCTTTGAACAATTCCTAGATATTGACCAATCCCATAATGCTCATGTACAACATAATCGTTTTTCTCTAGCTCTAATACGTTTTCTAAAATTTGGCCATCTTTAAATGTCTTCTGATATTTTGCTCGATGAATAGAACGATAGAATAATTCATATTTTGTATAAACACGTATATCTTCATAAACAAAGCCTTCATAAAAGATAGGATCAATAAATTCTACATTAAGTTTTAAATCATCATTTTCTAATAATATATTCTGAATGTGTTTTTTATCTTCTTTCTCCAAGGCAAAATATACTTTTTCCTGTCCAATATCCTGTAGAATATTTAAAACAGGTTGATTTGCCTTTTCCAATGGAAAAATATTAGATGTGATAGGATGATCAAAATCCAAAAATTCATGAAATTCCAAAACATCCTGTTGTTTTAAAAGAACATAAAGATCATGAAACATCGTATATTTAGGCAAAGCCTTATAATCCTGAACAAGCTCCTGGATAAAAGAAATATTTTCTTCATTTAATTGTTTGGAATATTTTTCTACTTCTTCCTTGGAACTTAAGACAACTTGTCCATCAAAATAATCTAAAATGGAATGACAAGGAATATAAGAGTAATAACGATATAAATAAGCATCTGTATCATGATTTTCCAAGGCTCGCATGTCCGCTTCAACATGATCGATCAACATGTCTTTGGCATCATCGACCAACGATTTTTTTTCTTTTTCAAGTTTTTCAAATACTGCTTCTTTAATTGTCTCAATTTGCTGATTCGTTAATAAAATATCTGTTGCCGGTCCAATTTCTACTGAATCGATTGAACGAATGGTTCTCTGTGTTTGTTCATTAAAGAAACGGATTGATTCTATCTCTGTATCAAAGAATTCAATACGAATAGGATAATCATATTCTAATGAGAAAATATCGATGATTCCACCTCGACAAGCATATGTACAAGGTTTATCAACATAATTCACTTTAGCATAACCTGACTGATTTAAATGAGATCTTAATTCTTTCATGCTGCAGGTTTGATCTACTTTTAAATCAATTAGATTTTCCTTAAAGTATTCTACATCTGGTAAAAATCGTAACAATGCAGCCGTATTACATACAACCAGCATTGACTCATCACTTCGAACAATTTTTGTCAATGCATAGATCATACCTTCTCGATCTTCAGGACTGGATGCGATGGATTGAACTCTTAAACTTTCTTCCATGACAAAAAGCAGCACATTTTCCTCCAACATGGATAATCTTTGGAACAATTGCTGCGCTTCATAGCGATTCTTTTTGACAATGAGTCGAGATTTATGATCCTGTTTAAAGGCTGTTGCCAAAACAAGAGCTTCTTCCATATCAAATAAATTTCCTACATGATCTTGATTTAAAAGAATTTCTTTAACAACCTCATTGTCTTTTAACTTATCAAATATAACTTCCTGATTGTTCATATTCTCCTACTTTTTATTATAGTGATTCATGGTCATATCAAAACCATGATCAATTGAATAATACGCTGCATCTGCAGCATTATTTATACCCTTTTCAAGATCTTCTTTTTCTTCAGGTCTAAATTTAGAAAGTACCCATTCAATCATAGGAATTTTGGCATCTTTTCCTACGCCAACACGAATACGATCAAATTCATTGGAAAAACCGCAGGATATGATGCTCTTAATACCATTATGTCCACCTGCACTTCCTTTTTGACGTAATCTCAATTTTCCTACAGGAAGATCTACATCATCATAAATGACAATTACATTTTCCATACCTACTTTATAAAAATCAAGACATTGTCTTAACGCAAACCCGCTGTTATTCATATAAGTTGTAGGTTTTAATAAAATCACGTCTTCTCCTTTTACTTTTCCTTTGGCAAAATATGCAGAAAACTTTTCTTGATTAAATTCCAAATTACATTTTTGAGCCAGTTTATCTAGAACCATAAAACCTGCATTATGCCTGGTATTTTCGTATTTTACTCCTGGATTACCTAAACCAATAATAATTTTCATGTTTTCCTCCTACAAGAAAAAATAACGGTTTTACCCGTTATTCTATTTCTTTTCCTGGTGTATAAAGTATTCTTAAACGACGTCCTTCGCCTTCACCCTCACTCTTTGTAGAGATGTCTGCCATTTTAGCTAGAGCATTGTGAATGGCTTTTCTTTCGTCTGCAGGCATAGGATCCAAAGTTGCATCAACTTTTGTACGGCGTACATCTTTAGCAACTCGTACTGCCATTTTACAAATTTTTTCATAACGGTCTTCTTTATAACCATTAACATCAATTAATAAACCAACTCGTTTTTTAAATTCTGCACTTACTGCAGCTTTTACCAAACGGTTGAATGACTGTAAAGATTTTCCACCTTTACCAATCAAGATTGCATTATTTGAAGTATTTACAGTAATACGATAGAATCCTTTATCATTTTCTAATTCCACTGTTCCATCAAGTTTGGCATTGTCAAAATATGTTTGAATATATTCTACAATGAAAGTTTCGATGTCTTTATTACAGTAAACTTCAATTTCAACTGTTTTACCAATTCCTAAGAATCCGTTTTTTTCTTCTGTTACTGTATAATGAAGTTCTTCTTTTTCTACACCTTTTGCCTGAGCAGCCTGAGCTAGTGCATCTTCAAGAGTCTTTCCGATAAATCTTTCAAATACCATATATGCCCTCCCTAGTCCTTATTCATGATCTTATGAAGAACAACACTCTGAATAATTCGGATAATTGATGAAACTAACCAATAGAATGACATAGCAATTGGCCATGAAATATATAAGAACGCAATCATAGCTGTTGAGAAATACATTGTTGTATTCATCGTATTCATCATGCTGTTCTGATTTTCTTCGGCATATTTTTTCTCTTTAACATGATCTTTCTTATCTTGAATTTTCTTCAAGATCTGAGGCATCTTCATAGATAATAACTGACATACGATCATTAATACATAAATAATGATATAGCCAAACTGCATCTGTGTGAACCCATCAATTGGTGTTCCAGAGAATGGAAGACCAAAGAAACTACCATATACAACACTTGCTGCACGCATCGTTGCATAATACATTCCCATCATTATTGGTAACTGTATAAACATTACTAAAATAGAACCAAATGGATGAATATCATATTTTTTGTATAAATTCTGTGTTTCCTGATACATCATCATCTTAGAACGATCATCTGTCTTGTCTTTGTATTTGTTCTGGATCTTCTGCATTTCTGGCTGAATTTCCTGCATACGTTGACTGGACATCTGAGATTTACGTGTAAACATAAATACGATAAGCTGAATCAATAAAGTGGTCATAATAATACCAACACCTGCATCTGTATAAGAAGCAATTGTATTGATAATCTGAGCAATTGGCCATACAATCAATCCATCAAACCATCCATCTGCAATAGCTTCACTAAATGTAGTTGGTTCGATTGTAATCGTATCGTCATCATTTAATTTCTTATATTCATTTGATAATTTTTTATCCTCAATTTCGGTAACATTCACTAAGCTTTTCTTAACTTCAATTTGTTCGCTTGCGATAATTTCGTCTACCTTCGTTTTTCCATCCGTACCACGTGGATTCGAACATGCTGTACATGTCATTACGATGAATAAACATAGGAAGATAATCTTTGATTTTTCCTGTAAGAATTTTTTCATCATTAACCTCTCATTTTCTAAATCTTTTCTCTAATCGTCTTTTATTGATCTTAAGTTCGTCAAAATTCTCCTTATAAGATTTTTTATGATAAGCGGGCCTAACAATAATGATCAAATCATATTCTTCATTAAAATCAAAAATATCATCCACCATACTGCGTACCTGCCGTTTTATCTTATTTCGGCAGACTGCATTTCCTAATTTTTTACCAACACTTATCCCTATACGCGCATGTTCTTCTTTTCTTGCTTGAAAATAACATACAAAAGACGACGATTTAATATAGGTTCGGTTTTGAATGATAGAAGAAAATTCATAATTTTTACAAACACGAAACTCTTTTTTCATGAATATCCTCCTATCTAGACAAAAAAATCACCAAGTCGGTGATTTCTATGCGGATAAAACCTTTCTGCCTTTAGCTCTTCTACGAGCAAGAACGTTACGACCACCAACAGTTGCCATACGAGCACGGAAACCATGAACTTTTTGGTGTTTTCTCTTACTTGGCTGATATGTTCTTTTCATATTTAATTACACCCCTCAGTCTTTTCTTTTCCTCAATTTTCAAATAAGATTGCTGAATTATTATTTCATAGACCTTGGTTTATGTCAATAAATTCTTGAATTCATTTCTTGATTTTTTTATTTTTTTAATAATTTATAGGCAATTTGAGATAAATTATACAGCATTTTATTCACTGGAAGATCAAATTCTCCAATTAATTTGAGTATTCCGTTAACTGAAGTCCATCCTGTACGATAGAGAAGTCCACTCAATC
>ENA-ORTH01001035-ORTH01001035.1-human-gut-metagenome-genome-assembly--contig:-NODE-1035-length-31148-cov-20.520342_pt1 | contig 31148 bp, 19 predicted proteins | sample MGYA00241914_ERZ509192 | MGnify/ENA primary metagenome ERZ509192 (study PRJEB26280, sample SAMEA2338826) | human gut metagenome | biome: human gut; feature: human-associated habitat; material: faeces... | reverse complement strand
GCCCTACCGGGAGTAGACCCGACGGTTGACAAAACTATAGGAACACCCAATGACTAGTCATTTCTTGTCTAGTCGTTGGGGACACTCTTTGCGAGCGATTTGCTCGTTTGTCGACGTACGGGTGTTCATTTGTCGACTTCTTGGGCTGTGGTGCTCTGCTGTTTCTGTGGTGGCGGCGGGCGTTTGGCTCAAAATGGCGGGTCGGCTGTCTATATCTACCTGCCGTTTCTTTGCGGTGCGCATTTTCGGTCAAGCTTTTCGTCAAGTGTTTGGTCAGCATCTGGTTTGCAGCCGGAGGCCTATTTTGCCCGCGCTGGTCGTGGCCGACCACCCTCCTCGTAAGCTCAAATTGAGGTCTATCAGTTTGAGGAGGATGCCATGACTGACCACGTTTTAGACCGAGCGCATCTGGCCGAAGCCGTCGGCAACGATATTGCCGACATGGCCCATTTTTGGATGCTGCGGAAGTTTCAGTTTTTGGAGCCGGCGCGCGAGCAGTTCGAGATCATTGTCGACCCGTGGCTCGGCTATTGCACCGAGCCTTCTCAAAACGAAATCATGGCCTACAACATGGCATTTACCGATTGGCTGCTCTTCGAGCGCCCCTATCGCCATGGCAAGACGCTGCTCGAGCTGTATGTTGATGAGCCGCCGGCATCGCTTTCGCCTGCCTCGCTCAAGCGGCTCGAGCAGGTGCGCGACACACAGTATTTCTCGCGCTTTGGCATTTTGGACAAGGATCCTGCGAACGGCATGGTTGCGCTGAAGGATACGCGCACCGACCGTCGCTTTGATGTCTACGACCCGCATATCGTGCAAAAGGAGCATTGGAGCGACGGTGCGATTGCGGTGCGCCTCGCCTGCGTCGACGATGTTTGGCTGACGGCGGGGCAGCTCTACCTCTACGACATAGCGCGCCTGAGCGATACGGCGATCGACGGGCCTGGCGCCGTCCATCCGGAAGACCTGGAAGATGGCTTCGACACCTCGTGCATCAGCTTCTTTTTGCGCCTGGTCCGCGACATCATGGGCGCCCAGGGGCGCTACGTAAGGTCCCTCAACATCTACGAGCAGGAGTGGGAGTAGGGGATGTGACTGGTGTCGCCCTGCTGCCCTGACTTTGTCTCAATCTGTAACGTTTAGGGACAAAAACCGGTCTACCTGTTACAGATTGAGACAAAGGTTGGCGGCTGCCGAAAGATCTTGTTCTGTAACAACTAGAGGCTCAAAGACTGTCTTCCTGTTACAGATCAAGACATTTGCCAGCGGGGGCAACAGCGGCGATGGTCCATTTGTCTGACGTGGTGGTGATGAAAGTGTCTAATACCGTTCTCAAACACAAACATGCGACTCGCAACACGTTGGCGCGGAATAGGATGCTCGCGCGGCTCACGGAGACGACCGAGCAAGGTGCGCTGCTCGCAACGCATGACAACACCGAGCTCATGTGGCTGCGGCGCCATGTTGGAACCGACGATATCGCGGAGCCCGAGCCTTACCTGTTCTGTTTTCAGCATGATTGGGATGCATTGACGCCGGCGGAGCGAGCGCTGAGGACTATCAAAGGGCTTGCGGAATTTCATCCCGATTGGGCGTTTTGGGGCTATGACGCGGCGCTTTTGTGGGGTTTGGAGGTGCCGAATGATCTGCTCGGGCCGCGTTTTCTTGTTAAGACGGGTTGTTCAGTGACGTTGAGCAGCGGGTGCAGGTTGTTGCGTCCACAGATGGCGGGCGCGCTCGAGCGCGTTGATGGCGTGCGGGTGACGTCGTTTTGGCGCACGGTGGAGGATTGCTTGCTGCGTGCGCCGTTCTCCTACGGGTTGGCGATTGCCGATTCTGCACTGCGGGCGAAAGGTGTATCACGTGGGGATTTGTGCGAGCGCCTCCGCGCCGATTGCGAGGACAGGCGCGGGTATCGCAGAGCGCAGGTGATTGCGTCGTATGCGGACGGACTGTCCGAAAACGGCGGCGAGTCTCGGTTCCGAGCGTTCTTTATTGCATACGGCTTTCCGGTTCCGGAGTTGCAGGTGGAGTTTCGCGATCCGCTCGATTCGAGCCAGGTGTTTCGGGTTGATTATTTCTGGAGGCTCGAGGACGGGACATGTGTCATCGGCGAGCTTGACGGGAAGGGAAAGTATACCCTGCAGGATGGTAGGGATCGGGAGTCGGTCGATCCATTCGTGGCAGAGCGTCAGCGGGAATCTCATCTGACAATGCTCGGGCACAAGGTGCTTCGGTTTACATTTGATGAACTCAAGAACCCGGGAAAGCTGGCTGAAAAGATGAGACTGGCGGGAATTCCACAGCGGGCCGATCTGGCTGAGGAATGGAGACGCCAGTGGTATGGGTGCTAAGGGGTGCAACTGACGCGAATGTGGTTGTTCCTGCCGAGTTTGTCTCGATCTGCAACAACAAGGGACCGTTTGGCCTCGTAACTGTTACAGATTGAGACGGAAGGTTGGCGGCTGCCGAAAGATCTCGATCTGTAACATCAAGGGGCCCAATAACCCTGTACCTGTTACAGATCGAGACATTCCCCTGATGTTGCTGGGGTGGGGCTGCAACGTATTCCGTCCCCCCCACATCCCCTCTTCCCTCCGTTAACCGATATGTCCGCAGCAATCCTGCTACACTGGATAATAATGGACAAATGTTCAAGTTAATCGTGAGGGAGGAGCTCGATATGGCGTCTGCCGATCGTTCCACGTTGTTTATCAATGCGACCATTCTGGATGGCTCGGAGCATATGGAGCCGCAACCCGATATGGCCGTGACTGTTGAGCGCGGCGTCATCACCTGGACTGGGCCGAGCGCTGTGGCGCAGGCGCCCGCGGGTGCCGAGGTTATCGACCTGGGCGGTGCGTATCTCATGCCCGGTCTCATCAATATGCACGTGCACCTGTGCGGCTCGGGCAAGCCTGTCTCGGCCGGCGATGCGGGCGCGCTGATGAAGAAGCTCGATAATCCCGTGGGGCGCGCCATCGTGCGCCATATTCTTAAGGGCAGCGCCCAACAACAACTGGCAAGTGGCGTGACCACGGTGCGCGGCGCGGGCGATCCGCTGTTTGCCGATCTGGCCGTGCGCGATGCTATCGATGCCGGCAAGTATCAAGGTCCTCGCCTGGTGGCGCCGGGAACGGGCGTCACGGTGCCGGGCGGCCATGGTGCGGGCTTGTTCGCCCAGGTGGCCAACAGTCCCGCCGAGGCAGCCGAACAGGTGCGCGACCTGTATACGCGTGGTGCCGACGTCATTAAGCTGTTCGTGACGGGCGGCGTGTTCGACGCTACCGAGGTGGGCGAGCCGGGCGTGCTGCGCATGCCGGTCGAGGTTGCCGCGGCGGCGTGCAAGGCTGCGCACGAGGTGAGCCTGCCGGTTATGGCCCATGTCGAGAGTACCGAGGGCGTGAAGGCCGCGCTTGAGGCCGGCGTTGACACGATTGAGCACGGCGCTCCGTTGACGCCCGAGATTCTGGAGCTGTACCGTGGCGCCGCGGGCACGCAACTCGAGGGGCGTGCGCCCAGTGTTACCTGCACTATCAGCCCGGCGCTGCCGTTTGTATTGCTCGACCCGAAAAAGACCCATTCGACCGATACGCAAAAGAAGAACGGCGACATCGTGTGCTCGGGCATCATCGAGAGTGCTCGTGCCGCACTGGAAGCTGGCGTTAAGGTGGGCCTTGGCACGGACTCGAGCTGCCCGTTCGTGACGCAGTACGACATGTGGCGTGAGGTGGCCTATTTTGCCAAGTATGTCGGCGTGAGCAACGCCTTCGCGCTGCATACGGCCACGCAGGTCAATGCCGAGCTGCTGGGGCTGGGCGGCGAGACCGGCACGATCGAGTGCGGTAAGGCCGCCGATATCCTGGTGACGCGCGAGAACCCGCTCGATGACCTGTGCGCGCTGCGTGAGCCGACGCACGTGATGTGTCGCGGTGATCTGGTACGCAAGCTCAAGGTGAAGCGTATTCCCGAGGTGGACGCCGAGCTCGACGCGATTATGGCCATGCCTGCCGAGGCGTTGGCCGAGGAGCTTGCCCGCGATGGCGTGGCATAGGTGCGACAAAGGGACAACTCTGTTACCGCATACAAAAAGCCGAGGTCTCAACACGAGGCCTCGGCTTTTATTTTGTCCTATGGTGTAGCGGCTAGGAGCGCGTCTCCATCTTGGCGTGGCACTTGGGGCAGGTGACGCGGATCTTGCCTTTGCCCTTGGGGACGGAGAGCATCTGGCCGCAGTTGGGGCACTTGAGGTATGCCGTGGTCTTGCGACCCTTCCACATCTTCTTGGCCGTGCGCTTGGCACGCTCAAAGTCTTCCTTACTGGTGCCGGCTGCGCGTGAGGTGCTAGCCGCTGCAGCGCCGCCGCCCAAGCTGGCGACGAACTTGCCCAAGCCGGGAATATTGGCGGTCGTGGCGACAAAGGCCTCGTTCTCCTTGCGACGTGCATCGATATTTTTGGACAGGCCGCGCAGCACGCCAATCACGATTACGGCGATGGCAATCCAGCTGAGCCACTGGATACGAGCCATCGAACCGATCATGGCGATGATAATGCCTGCGAAGCCCATCACGATGGTGAGTTCGTCAGCGCCATTGCGGCCCTTCATAAAGTCATTCATGCAAATTGCCTTTCATTCGATATGCCGCACGCCCTTATACCCGATTTAGAGCAAGGGGGACAGGTTAATCTGCACCAATGTGGCGCAAACGTACCTGTCCCCAATGTCCCCAATTACTTGGAGAGCTTGTCGACGACGCGTTCGATCTCGGCGAGCTTGGCGGCTTTGAGGCCTTCGTCGCCCGATTCGATTGCCGAAGTCACGCAGCCCTCGATATGCGCCTTGAGCACGTCGGCGTTAATGCGCGCGAGGAGCGCCTGTGTGGCCATGAGCTGCGTGGAGATATCGACGCAATAGCGGTCCTCATCGACCATCCGCAGGATGCCGTCGATCTGGCCGCGTGCCGTCTTGAGCATGCGGGTCACCGATTTGTGGTCTGCCATCATGGCGGGTCCTCGTTTCTGGTCGATCTTCCGGATGCCCCCGTCAGTTGCGGTGAAATACGGACTGTTTAAAGGCCTAGGGCGGCTCAACAGTCCGTATTTCACCGCAACTTCTGAGGATTGAGTAGGCGGCGTCTGCTACGCGGCGGCCACGGACAGGGCGTGGAACTTCTCGCCCGCGCCCTCGACGGCGGCGGCGAGCTGCTCGGCGGTCACGGTGTCGGCGCACTCTACCTGGACGGTCTGGGTCTCGTGGTCGGCATCGGCATCGGTCACGCCGGCAACGTTGAGCAGTGCCGTCTCGACAGTGGCGTCGCAGTGGCCGCACATAAGGCCGGAAGTCTTAATCGTGTAACGCATGGATATTCCTCTCTGTTGTGTCGGCTTTCCCAGGCACCCGACCTTGACCTTCACGCCGTCGCTCGCGTATCAAAGTACGCGTCGCTCCTCTTTCAGGTCAATCTCGGGCACCTGGAAAACCCGTTCTAAATGGACTTAATGGTGATCCTATTTTGCCACTTTGGGCTTAAAGGATTTCAGGCGCAGAGCGTTGCTTACGACGCATACGCTCGACAGGCTCATCGCCGCGGCGCCAAACATCGGCGAGAGTTGCCAACCGGTGAGGGGGAAGAACACGCCCGCGGCGAGCGGAATGCCGATGCCGTTGTAGAACAGTGCCCAGAACAGGTCCTGCTTGATGTTGCGGATTGTGGCGCGCGAAAGCTCGATGGCGCGGGCGACGTCCATGAGGTCGCTGCGCATGAGCACCACATCTGCCCCCTCCTTGGCGATGTCGGCGCCGGTGCCGATCGCAAGGCCCACGTCGGCGCGTGCCAGGGCGGGGGAGTCGTTGATGCCGTCGCCCACCATGGCGACCTTGCTGCCCGCATCCTGCAGCTCGCGCACGTGGCGTTCCTTGTCGGCGGGGAGGACGTCGGCGATGACCTGCTCGCTGCTCAGTCCCACGCGGCGGGCGATCGCTTCGGCTGTCACACGGTTGTCGCCGGTGAGCATGCGCACGTCGACGCCGAGCTTGCGGAGCGCGGCGATGGCCTCGGCGCTCGTCTCCTTGACCTCGTCAGCCACGGCAATGGTGCCGGCAAGCTCGCCGTTCTTGGCAAAGAACAGCGGCGTCTTGCCTTCGGCGGCAAATTGCTCGGCAAGACCCGCGGGCACGGTAACGCCCAGCTCGTTCATCAGACGCACGTTACCAGCGGCAATGGCGTTTTGCCCTTCGCGCGCCGTAACGCCTCGTCCGGGCACGGCCGCAAAGTCCTTGACCATGCGCGCGACGATCCCGCGTGTCTCGCACTCGGCCATAATCGCCTCGGCCAGCGGGTGCTCGCTCTGGCGTTCCAGCGCGGCGGCCAGCTTGAGCAGCGCCTTTTCGCTCATGGCGGGCGAGCCGTCAGTGCGCGTGGCTACTACGATATCGGTCACAGCAGGCTTGCCGCGGGTGACCGTGCCCGTCTTATCGAGCACCACGGTGCCCATGCTGCGCAGATTCTCCAGCGCCTCGGCGCTCTTAAACAGAATGCCCATTTCGGCGCCCTTGCCGGTGCCGACCATAATGGCGACGGGCGTGGCCAGGCCCAGCGCGCACGGGCAGCTGATCACCAGCACGGCGACGGCGGAGGTGAGCGCTTCGTTCACGCTTCCGGTCAGTGCCATCCACACCACGAAGGTCACGGCCGAGATCATGAACACCACGGGCACGAATACGCCGGCGACCTTGTCGGCCATGCGGGCGATGGGCGCCTTGGTGGCGTTGGCGTCCTCGACGAGCTGGATAATCTTGGCAAGCGACGTGTCGGCGCCCACACGCGTAGTGCGGAAGGTAAACGATCCGGTGCGGTTGACGGTGGCGGCGTTGACGGTGTCGCCGGAGGTCTTCTCCACGGGGATGGACTCGCCGGTGAGCGCGCTCTCGTCCACGGCCGAGCTGCCCTCGAGCACCACGCCATCGACAGGGATGGACTCTCCGGGGCGCACACGCAGGACCTGGCCGGGAAGGATACTGTCGACGTCGACGGTGGCCTCGCTGCCGTCCTCTGCCACGACGGTCGCGGTCTTGGGCGCCAGGTCGATGAGCGCCTCGATGGCGCCGCCAGTCTTGGATTTGCTGCGTGTCTCGAGATATTTGCCCACGGTGACCAGCGACAGGATCGTGCCGGCGCTCTCAAAATAGAGGTTGTCCATGCCCGTCATCATGGCCTCGTGGACCTGACCCGCGGCTAACTGATCGGCCATGATGAACATGGCGTAGAGCGACCAGGCGATGGAGGCGGTGGCGCCCACGGCAATAAGGGCGTCCATGGTAGGCGCGCCGTGCGCGAGCGATTTAAACCCGTTGATAAAGTACGCGTCGTTGACGTAGACGATGGGGATGAGCAGGACGAGCTCGGTGAGCGCGAGCGTCATGCTGTGGGTGTGGTCGGTGAAGACGCCGGGCAGTGGCCAACCGAGCATGTGTCCCATGCCTATGTAGAACAGTGGGACAAGGAATACGATCGAGACGATGAGGCGGGTGCGCATGGCAGAGGCAGCGGCCTCCAACTTTTTGGTCGGCGACTCCATATGGGTGACGCCGGACCTGGCCTGCGAGCTGCCGCTTTGGACAGCGTCAGTGCCCGTGCTGATGGGCGAGGCCGAGTAGCCCGCGCGGTCGACGGCGGTGCAGATATCGTCGGGGGAGACCTTCGCGGGGTCGTAGTCGACCATCATGGAACCGGCGAGCAGATTGACCGCGACGCTTTGGACGCCGTCGAGCTTGCTCACGGCGCGGTCCACGTGCGCCTGGCAGGCAGCGCATGTCATGCCGCCTACGTCGAACTTATCTTGAGCCATGGCTTCTCCTTTCTGTGGTTCGGTGTTGGAATTGTTAACCTGCCGATACTATACACCCATACCCCCTGGGGGTGTCCAGTGGAGATTGAAATGTATGTCATTCTGTTATTGGCCGAGGTGATAGCCAGGTCGGCGGACCGTAGCCGGTCTAATGTCTCAATCTGTAACAACTAGACCCGTTTTTATCGAGTAACTGTTACAAATCTAGACATTACATCGAGCCACAACTTAACGTCTCAATCTGTAACACCTAAGGACCGTTTTTCCTGCTAGATGTTACAGATCGAGACAATCTCGGAGCAGATGCCCCGGGCATACAACGTAAAACGCCGGGGCGCCCGCGTGATGGGCGCCCCGGTGCATGTTGGGCAGGGTTTGCGAAGCGGTGGGAGGGGGGAGAAGCCGTCCTCCCGAAATCCTTACTCCTGACGACGCTTCTTGTCAGTCAGAAAGACGCCGGCGGCTACGAGCACGACACCTCCGATGACAAACGTCTCACCGGCGAGCGCAGCATTGTCGCCTGTGGTGGGAAGTGCCGAGTTGGCGGCCGTCTTGGCGTTGCCGGCAGACGGCTTTCCAGTAACCGGCTTAGCGGCAGCCTGCGTGATCTTGGCCTGCTCGGCTTTCGCCGCCTCTTGCTCCTGGCGGGCGATTTCGTCCTTCAGGGCTTGCTCGGCGGCTACGCGTTTTGCCTTCGCCTCGTTGTAGCCGTTGAGAGCCGCGGTGTAGGCGGGCGTCGCAGCATCAAGGTCTGCCTGAGCGGCATCAAGTGCGGCTTTTGCGTTATGTTCTGTCTGCTTGGCGGCGACGCACTTGGCAAAGAGGGCATTGAGCGTATCGTTCGCGTTTGCGTCAGAGCCAGTAGCAATGCCGTTTTCGACGTTGATGGACTTGAGCTTTCCGAGAGTAGCAGCAGCGGCGTCCGATGCGGCCTGAGAATTCTCGACCGCCTGCTCGGCGTTCGCGATGGCATCATTTGCCGTGCTAAGGGCGACTCCGGCCTCGGTAACTGCTGCGTCGGCCTCCTTCTTGGCCGCCTCGGCGGTGGCAAGATTATCGGCTGCATTGCTCAGGGCGTCGGCATGGGCCTTCTTTGAAGCAAAGTCGTTTTTCGCCGTGGTCAGATCGCTCGCAGCGTGCTCCGCGGTCGCCGCCTTGGCCTCGGCGTTGTCCTTCGCGGTGTCGAGGGCCTGCTTCTTGGCAGCCGCGTCGCGCTCCGCCTTTTCGAGAGCACTCTGGGCAGACGTCTGGGCTGCCGTGGCTTCATCAAACGTTTGATGAGCCTTGTCAGCCTTTTCCTGAGCCGCAGCAACATCGGCAGAATACTTTGCGAGCTCATCGCTGGCGGCGGCGTAGGCGGCCTGCTTGTCTGCAACGGAGTTCTTTGCGTTTTCGAGATCTGTCGCGCGTGCCGCAACAGTCTGTTGTGCCTGGTCGCATGATACCTGTGCGGCGTTAACGTCATCCTGCTTTTGAGTAACTGCGGCCTTCGCGGCAGCTGCCTGCGCGCTGGCGGTCTCCGCTGCATTTTGCGCGGCGTCGCGTTCCGACTGAGCCGTAGCTACGGCAGTTGCGGCGGCGACGACGCTAGCGCTTTGCTTGTTTGCTGCCTGCTGCTTTTGCTCGACCGCGGACGCGGCTTCGCTTGCGGTTTTGTCGGCCTTCTGCTTGTTTTGGGATGCTTGCTGGAGTGCAGCTTGCTTGCTGACAAGATCCTTCTTGGCAGTCTCCAGTTTGCTTCCCGCGTTTTTGAGTCCGTTGACGTAGCCGTTAAGCGTCTGCTCGAACTCGTCGACGGACATAGCAGAGCTTGTCCAATCGTGGCCATATCCCCATGACGGAGATGTCTGTACTGTAAAGGAGGCAGTGGTGCCGTAGAAATTATTCGTCGTGGAGGTGTTGATTCCGGTACCCATGGCCGTGTAGTCGGGATCAATGCAATTGATGTAATGGCCTACGACATCGTCATATTTATCATGGACATATTCGTCTATTTGGCTTTTATTGCTTCTATTATTCGAGTTATACGAATAATAGAAGTCGTAGGCAGCCTTTCCCGTGAGATTGTGGACGTCAAACTTGGCCGCCACCGCCTCGTCAAAGTACGCCTTTTCCTCTGTAATCCACCCTCGGCAGGGGTCGCCGTACCCCCACGAAAGGTTCTCTGCAACATCAAACTGCTTCGCGTGTTCAATGTTCGAGCTCGACCAGTTTGCATCGGCAATTGCCGCCGCGACAAGGTTATACGTTACGTTGAGCGGATTCAAGCCAACGGAAACGCGGTAGCTGTTAATCGACTTCATAACGGTGACGGCCGAGATCATATTGTCGAGCGAGGTCGCATCGTCGCTGTCGCCAACATGGGTGGCATCCTTATACTTGCAGTTTTCGATAATCGAGACTGCCTCATTGGCGCCGACGGACTTAAAGAATCCGATAGCACCTTGTTTGAGCGTGGACTCGGCAGAGTTTGCTGCCTGCTGGGCGGCGTCGACGGCAACTTGAGCAGTCTGAACCGCGGCTTGGGCTGATTGCAGCTCGTTCTGAGCTTGCGCGGCCGCCTCGTCTGCGGCCGTCTTTGCTGCCTTCGCGTTCTCGACGGCCTTATTCGCCTCATCGAGCTTGGCAAGCTCGGCACTATGGGCTGCCTTCGCGTCCTTGAGGGCCTCGTCCTTTGCGGAGACTGCGGCATTCGCAGTATCGAGCTCGGACTTCTTTTGCTCGGCATTCTGCTTTGCGGCATCAAGCTCCGATTGTGCTGCGGCGAGATTACTTTGCTTCTGAGTCTGATCCTGCTGGGCGTTTTCTAGAGCCTTCTCAGCGTTTGCCTGGGCGCTCTTTGCGGCGTCAAGATCGGCCTGAGCAGCATCGACCTTTGCCTGGGCGGCGTCATACTCCGGGCCCTCAGCGCCTGCCTTTGCGGCCGCCAAATCGGCTTGTGCGCTGTCGTATGCCGCCCGTGCCTCAGCCGCCTTACCATCCGCGGCGGTCTTTTCCTGCTGAGCGGAAGCCAGCGTGCCTGCCGCCTCGTCGTAAACACTCTGCGCGGCGCTCTGAGCCTGTTGGGCATCGGCGAGCGCGGAATCGGCAGCGGCCTTCGCAGCCTTTGCTTGGTTCAGAGCGGCCTGCGCATCTGCGGCAGCCTGCTCGGCGACCTTGATTTCCTCCGGCGTTGCGTTGGCGGCTGCCTTCTGGGCTGCCTCGAGCTTGGCCTGCGCATCGGCTGCCGACTGCTTTGCGGAGTCGAGTGCCTTTGCCTTGCTCTCGGCATCGGCCTTGGCAGCATCGAGCTTGCTCCGGGCATCCTTCAGCGTGGCGCTGGCGCTGTCAGCCGCCTTGACGCTTTCGTCGAGCTGACGGGCGTATTCGGCACGCGCGGCAGCTTCTGCCTGCGAATTATCGGAGACGGAGGCGTCGTAGGCGGTCTGGGCGTTGTCGCGTGCCACCTGCTTTTCGGTATAGGGGGCAGCCGCCGTGTCGTAGTCGGATTTGGCGTCTGCCTCGGCGGCCTTTGCGGCGTCGATTGCGGCCTGCAAGTCGGCAATCTTCTGGGCGTTTGCCTTTACTGCGGAGCCTGCCGCCTCGCCGGCGCGGACGGCAAGCGGGGACATGATCGCGTCCTGTGCCGTGGTATCACTCACATCGTTGGCAAATGCCGAGAACGGCGCGAGCAGCGACGAGCCAGTCATAGCGATGGTGGTTGCCGCGGTGATGGCGAGTCGTGTTGCCTTATGGCCCGAGAATGCGGGGCGAGACTCGGCGCCGCCTGAGACTTCCAAATGTTTAGGTGCGTACTTTGCCATTTCTTCTCCCAATCGTTGAAGGGGTACCTATGACAATTCGTACGATACAACCGCCGAAAGGGTTCCTGTTGCGCAACATTGGCAAGGAAATGTCGACACACTTGAGTCACATTTATGAGTCGAAGTTCTTGGCAAGCTAATGTCTCGTTCTGTAACAGCTAGACCCCGTTTTGCCGGGTATTTGTTACAGATCAAGACAAACAGTTGGCAGGAAACTTAATGTCTCAATCTGTAACATCTGGCGGGAAATATGACCTCTAACTGTTACAGATCAAGACATAGAAATCGGCCGAAAACTAACATCTCGTTCTGTAACATCTAGACCCGTATCTGCCGAGCTAGTGTTACAGATCGAGACAATTGCCGGGGAGGGGTCCCGTCACGGCAAGACGCCCGCTGCCTAGATGCAGAACCCGGGGATCACACAGGTTCGCTTGTTTGGCTTTTCCGCAGGCGTTGCGTACGTAAAGACGTCGCCGTCGTGCCCCACGCGGTTCATATAGAGCGTGCCTTCGGTCTCCGATGAGTCGGGGCTCACCGTGCGCTCCCACCAGCAGGTGTCCTTGCCCTTCCACTGGCGGACCATCGTCTCGTTCGTGGAATACGGGCTCACCTTGAGCTCGCGGAAGAGCTGGTACTCCTTGCCCTCGCCGTTGTAGATGTCTGCCAGGTAGTGATAGTCCTTGGCAAACGAATAGGGCGGTTGCGTACCGCACAGCTCGACCATGGCGGGCAGCCAAAGGGTTGCGGGCAACTCGCTCAGACACGATGCGCTGTTGGCGGCACCCACGTTATTCGAGATCTTTTTGACAGATTTGATGAGTGCGCGCAACTCGTTGGGCAGCAGCTTAAGGCCGTCGCCGTTGAGCCATTCCCGCAGCTCGCAATCTGCCCAGCCGGCGCTTGGCGGTTCAGCCGTAGCGTTGCGTTCGGCAATGCCGGCGTCGAACATAAACGTCAGCCCGGCCTTGCCCGTCCCGTCCAGAAGCTCATCGTGGCGGATGCCCACAAGCTGCGCGCCAACCTGCAGCCCGTTGGTGAGCGTGACACGCTTGGTACACGGATAGGGGATATGCCCATCGGCATCGAGCAGGTGATAGCGCTTGGCAATCTCGCGTGCCTCGCTACGGGTCTCGGCGGCCTTAATCTTGAGCGAAATCTCCTGCAGCTGATCCCAAGTGTAGTCGTCAAGCGAACCGCGGATGCCGTCCAGGTAGTCGGGGATGCCAAAGCCATGGGTCGCCGCCCCAATGACGCTGAGCCCCGCAACGGCTGCAACGACGCCACCGATAATAAAGCGGCGGCGGGTCATGGCATCGTGCCGGGCCTGCTCCAGGATCTCTCGTGCGTGCTCGCCGGCGACGTCGACCTTAAGGTGCGTGCCGGAGTCGATGTCGATTGCGGCGTCACTGCCCGCGCCTTCGCGGCCCTCGGATTCGGCATCGGTGAGGTATGCCGAGAGCACCTCGAGCATCTGCTGCTCGGTGGGACGATCGCACTGCTCGACTGAGAGACCCTTCATGATGATTTGGACGAGCGCTTCATCGCCCTCGCAGCGCGGCTCGAGCGGTGCCGGCTTGGTCTTGGTCTTTACGAGATAGAACGAGCCGGTTGCAGCGGCGTCCGTCGACTCAAAGTCAAACGGTTTGCGACCGCTGTAGAGCTGGTACAGAATGCTCGAAAGCGCATAGACATCGATTGCCGGCGAACGGCGAAGGGCCGCGATGCCTTCGATATCCTGCGTGAGCATCTCGGGCGCGGCGTATGCGGGCGTGGCAAAGCGCCAGATGTCGGCGCGCCGGGTGATCGTGTCGTCGCCGAGAGCCATGGTCGCGGAGCCCATGTCGATGAGGCAGGGGTCAAAGGAACAATCAGCAATCTGCTGCTCGAGCGTTCGGCTGGTGGTGCGGAACATGATATTGGCAGGCGACAGGTCGCGATGGATGACCGGATTCACGAGGCCTTGGGTCATCAAGAGCGCACGAAGCACGGCGTTTCCGACGGCGGCGACCATCTGGGTAGTCAGCCCGCCCGAGGCGTCGTGCGGAAGCAGGGGCAGCGCCTGCTTGAGTGAGGTGCCCTCGACCCACTCCATGAGGATGAGCGGGTCGTCCTCGCATGAACCGTAGCCATAGACGCGCGGAAATCCGCGCAGGTGCGAGACAGTACACAGATGACGGTACTCCTCGAACAGCGCGGCGGTGTTGGCCAGGTGAGCGGCCGATTGCTCGGCGGAGCGGTCGGGGGCTTGGCCGGAAAGGACGGCGTTGTCCTTGAGTAGCTTGACGGCAAAGACCTCGCCGCTCGTGTTGGTCGCGCGCAGCACGTGCCCGATGTTGCCGTTGTTGCGGTGGGCCGTCTGGAGAATAAGCGTCATAAACCGACGCTTGGCCTCGTCCTCGGCGCTGGGGTCGACCGCCACGGCGGTGTCGAACGTGTCAAGACGGATGAGTTTGTCGCCATAGGCGCTATTGGTAGTATCCATGGCGTTCCTTTGTCTGGCATGGGTTGCCGCACGCATACGTGAGCAGTGCGGATATCGGTAAAGTACCATGATAGCCGCACTGCCCACGTATACCGCTGAGTATTGTCGTTTGCGACGCAGAAGGTAGAAGACGAAAGACGGACGGCGGCCGTCTTTCGATCGCCGTCCGCGCTAGTCCACAATGACAAGGAATGTCGTGTAGAGACCCAGATGGAGCCTGTCGCTGTTTTCGATTTCTACTGGGGGATAGATCTTGCCGGGCTCGCGTTGGTTGCGCGGCGGCTCAATCACAATATCGCCGTCGCCTGCACCCGATTCGAGTACCGTGCCGTTGGTCGATCCAAGGCCCTGGGCGTACCAGTGCTCACCCTCAAGCCAAATGCGAAGATGCTCGCGCGATGCGTCGGCGCCCACATCGGTGATGCTGGGCGAGGTTTTGGGCAAAGAACCAATCACGGTGCCGCGCGGATCGCGTGTGAGGGGATGGATTTGCATGTCGGCGCAGTTGTCGGCATGGGTTCTGAGCAGACCGAGGTTGGGGGCGACGGTGCGCGGCTGCTCCAGGCTGCTCATAAAGCCACGTCCGACGGTAGTTTCGGTGGTGCCAAAGTGCCCGCCCGTCTTGCTGTCGCAAAAGCGCTCGACGGTGGCCACGCCCTGAACGGGATCGGCGAGCGCCCCCGTTGCCACAAAGAGCATAAGGTAAAGCGTGCTTTTCTCGCGCACGGCATTGCCGTCAAAGTTGTCGATGCGATTGAGGGCATTTGCATATAGGCGGCTGTCCAGCTTGTAGCTGGCGAGAGCCGACATCATTTCGTTGGCGGCCGGACCGCGATAGTGCTCGGCGATTGCCTGATAGGCGGACTCGCCGCCGCCGAGCTTGCTGCAGATTGCCGCGGAAAGGTTGAGCGTGGTGACGGTAAAGTCGCTGTAGATGGCGGGCGCGCACTGGTCAGGCTTGCGATGAACGATGTAACGGGTGAGATACGAGCGGTTGGAAGAGCATTTCTCGAGCAGGGTGCTGCCGAGATAAGAGTTTCCATTGATAAGCATTCGGGCGATCTCGAGATGTTTAAGACCGCCGAACGAGCGAATATCGTTATAGAGGACCGAGCAAGGCGTCTCTGCTGCCACGGATACCTCCTTTGATTGCTTCCTAGCCAATATGGCGATAGGAATTAATGGCCCCCGGTGGGCGACGTATTAAATGGCTGCGCAATATATAGCGTAACCAAAGCAACATTATAGGCCACATGTTCGAAATTGCAGGAAGCCTGAGAGATTTGGTTTGGACTGGACGGAAATCCCCCTCTGTCTTGATCTATAACAATTAGGGCCGATTTTGCTCGGCAACTGTTACAGATTGAGACGTTTGTGAACCGTGTCGACCGTTTGTCTCGATCTGTAACACGAAGAGGAAGATTTGCCCTGTAGATGTTACAGATTGAGACAATCAGCCGGGCTCACCTCGTCCGCCTCGTCATCTGTGGTTTACGTGGGGGCATGCGAAGCACGGGTATACTAACCGGCGGCGAATCTGCTCCATCGCTTAGAGCTGCTGCGTCTGGACGGCGCGTGATAGGGCTGCCAAAGCGATCGCCAGCGTGCTGAGCAACGTCCTCTCTGTGCGCACCCGTTTTTGTATGTATTAGCGCACTACCAAGCACGCCCGCGCGGCCGCATGCCGTGCCCATGACGCGTGCAGATAAGGAACAACAACATATGCGTAATTCTGTATCCGACGTCACGGACGCCGAGATTCTGGACGAGGCCCGCGAGGCCATGACCCAGGCTGCCTTCGATGCTGCCGATGAGGCCAATGCTGCCCAGGCCGTCGAGTCCGCTACCGAGAGCCTGCCCGCCTTTGACGAGCTGGGCCTTTCCGACGAGATGCTTCGTGCCATCGAGAACCTGGGCTACACGGCGCCCACGCCTGTCCAGGCCGGCTCCATCCCCGTGGTGCTCGAGGGCCGCGACCTGCTTGCCGCCGCTCAGACCGGCACCGGCAAAACGGCCGCCTTTTTGCTGCCGACCATGAACAATCTGGAGCACATTGCTCCGCCCAAGCCCGTGCGCGAGCGTGGCGGCCGCAACCGCCGTCGCGGTGCCAAGAAGCCCGAGGGCAACGGCCGCGGTCCCGTGATGCTCGTCATCACCCCCACGCGCGAGCTTGCCCAGCAAATTGACGAGGTTGCGAGCAAGATTGCCGACGTCACCGGCCATGTCGCCGTGACCGTTGTGGGCGGCGTGAGCTACAAGCCGCAGACCGCGGCACTCAAGTACGGCTGCGATATCCTGGTCGCCACGCCGGGCCGTCTGGTCGATCTGATCGAGCAGGGCGCCTGCCACCTGAACGAGGTCAAGGTGCTGGTGCTCGACGAAGCCGACCGCATGCTCGACATGGGCTTTTTGCCCGCCGTCCGCCGCATTGTGCGCGAGACGCCGGCCGAGCGCCAGACGCTGCTGTTCTCGGCGACCCTCGACGAGGAGGCCGTGGGCGAGATCACCGACCTGGTGAGCGACCCGGCTCGTGTGGAGATTGCGCCGGCCACGTCGACCGCCGACACCGTCGACCAGTTTGTGTTCCCGGTGTCCATCGAGGCCAAGAACAACCTGCTGCCCGAGTTCCTCAAGAAGGAGGGCCCGGAGCGCACTATCGTCTTTATGCGCACCAAGCACCGTGCCGACAGCTGCTGCCGTCGTCTGGAGCGCAAGGGCATCAAGGCCGCCGCGATTCACGGCAACCGCAGCCAGGCCCAGCGCGAGCGTGCCCTTTCGGCTTTCCGCGACGGTACCGTCGACGTGTTGGTGGCAACCGACGTGCTTGCCCGCGGCATCGACATCAGCGACGTGCGCTATGTCGTGAACTTTGACGTGCCGGCCGAGCCGACCGACTACATCCACCGTATTGGCCGTACGGGGCGCGCCGGCGAGCTGGGCTGGGCCATTACGTTTGTGACCGAGCAGGACGTGGATGAGTTCTACGAGATTGAGAAGCTCATGGACAAGACCGCCGACATCTACGAGGCCGGCGACCTGCATGTGGGTCCCAACCCGCCTGCGGTTGATCCCGAGCGCGACCCTGCGGCCTTTAAGGTGAAGAAGAAGACCAAGCGCGGCAAGTCCAAGAGCAAGAAGAAGCTTGAGCAGGCACGTCGCGACGGCAAACGCAACGGCGACGATTACGGTGATGTGGCCGGTCGTTCTAACCGCGGTCGAGACGAGCGTCGCGGCGACGGCGAGCGTCCGAGCCGTCCCAAGCGCGGCGGTAAGACCCGCGTGCGCGAGGGCGTTCAGGCTCGCGTGGACGAGGCTGTGGAGAGCGTGGCCCGCGAGGTGGCTGCCGAGGAGCGCGGCGGTGCTGGTGTCGTTGAGCAGGCCCCGCGCGGCAACCGTGCCGAGCGCCGTGCCAAGCAGTTCCAGGGCGAGGCGCATCGCCGTCGCCGCGAGGACGAGGACCGCGGTGGCCGTCGTCGTGTCGAGCGCGAGGACGAGCGCCGCGGTTCGCGCGGTGGCAAGCGCGGTGCGGGCGACCGCCGTCGTTCCGGTCGTGATGACGAGCGCGGTGGCCGCGATGAGCGTCGCGGCGGCGAGGGCCGCGGTGAGCGAGGTGCCCGTGGCGGTGAGTCCCGTGGCGGCAAGCGCTTTGAAGAGCGCGGTAGCCGCGGCGGCGAGCGTCGCGAGGGCGCTCGTGGCAATGGCGGCCGCAGCGGCGCTGGTCGTTCTAACGAGTCGCGCGATCGTCGTGACCCGCGTGCCAGCCGCGATCGTCGCGATGACTGGCGCAACTACGACGATACCCGCGAGGAGCGTCGCGGCGGCTATCGTGGCGGGCGTGGCGGCAACCGGGCCGGCTCTCGTGGCGGCCGCGCCGGCGGTCGCGATAACCGTGGCAGCTATGGTAACAGCCGTGGCGGCAAGCGCGGCAGCAGCTCCCGTCGCCCCGGTGACGGCGGCGGCAAGCGCAAGTAACATAAGCATCGCCCGCTAGAGCGAGGTGAACCAAGGGCCCCGAGCAACTACGTTCGGGGCCCTTTTTGTTTGCCGTATCCGATTGCTAGTTCAAATGTGATTTCCTTGGGAATGCATCTAGAGGATGCCGTGGGCCTGTTTCCTGCCATGCGGCAATGGGTCCCATGGGGTGCGCCGTGCATTTTTTGGAGTATTCTGCAGTTCGAGTTGTCTGCATATGATTCGACGTCGCCAACGGTGGCCTTCTGATATCCCTGGCGAGCGTTCTGAGTCAGATTTCGCCGTTTTCCGGAGCAGGGGCGCGTCATTCTCGCCATGTAGGGACTTAGAATGATGCGGCGCCCTACAGTTTTGCCCACCCGCGGCGGTGCTGGCGTGGTTACGTTGCAGAATACTCCGTTTTTTGCACGGGCCAGGATGGGGTACCTCAGGAGAACACAGCGGTATCCCGTAAATATATACAATCTGTACCGTAATTTATACAAAACGAAGAGGCAGACAGCGTAGGGTGGGTGCATTGGGGTGTTTGGTGCACCAAAACGGGGATCCCACGTACCGTATACTCTGGCTGGATGTGAAAACGGCTTGACGCGTTGCCAGGCGTAGGGGGAGGGTGCCTCGATGAGCGTATTCGAAATTGTGTTTAGTCCGACGGGTGGAACGCGGAAGGTGTCTGGCCTTGTGGCCGGGGCACTGGGCAAGAATACCGTTACCGTCGATCTGACCGATAGCGGGCTAGATTTCAGCGCTGTCTCGATGACTGAGGACGACGTGGCCGTAATCTCTGTGCCGGCGTATGCCGGTAGAATCCCGGCTGTGGTGGCTGACCGGTTGGGCATGGTGCGAGGCAACGGGGCTCGGGCAGTTTTGGTTTGTGTATACGGAAACCGCGCGTTTGAGGATACGCTTATTGAGCTGGAAGACGTTGCGAAGCGTGCCGGATTTAGGGTGGTTGCAGCGGTTTCTGCTATTGCTGAGCATTCCGTTGCCCGTCAGTTTGCTGCTGGGCGACCGGATGCGCAGGATGCGGCGCAGCTCGCAGAGTTTGCGCAGCAAATTCAGCAAAAGCTGTTGGCTGAGGATGCGTCCGAGCCCTCTATCCCCGGCAATCGTCCTTATAAACAAGCTGGGGGTCATCACATGGCACCCGAGGCAACGGAGGATTGCGTCTCCTGCGGTGCATGCGCCGCGGCGTGCCCCGTTTGTGCTATCGACAAGGGTGACCCCAAACGAGCAGCTGGCGAGGCGTGCATCTCCTGCATGCGCTGCATTGCCGTATGTCCGCGAGGCGCTCGTAAGCTTGATCCCAACAAGCTATCCGCTGTTTCCCAGATGCTGAGCAAGGTTTGCGTCGTGCGGAAGGAATGCGAGCTCTTTATCTAGCGCATACGAAATTGGTGCAATGGGACCAGGTTAATCTGCACCAACCTGGTGTAAACAAACCTGTCCCCAATGCACCAGAGTGAGGAGTGTCCCCGAGTGCCGGCAGAAAAGGAACGTCCCTAAGTGCCGCTTAAATACCGTTTATCGAAGAAAAAATACCGCTCACCGGTCATAATGACTATTCTGGCTTTGTTGTTGCCTACAACAACCCCCGTAAAAGAAATGCGGAAGGTTACCGAGTCCCCTCGGACGTGGGCCTAACCAAAGTCTTTGATCGCGAGCGCCTCAATGGGCGCATTCGATTGATTTTGGTTGGGCTATATTTATGAAGGGACATGCCACCATGGGTTTCTTTTCTCGCCTGATGGGCGGTTCGGATGAGCAGAAGACTGCAGCTTCCGAGTTCGAAATCCTCGCTCCCGTTTCCGGCGAGCTTGTTCATCTAGAAAATACCAATGACCCCGCTTTTAGCAGCCGTGCCGTGGGCGATGGCGTTGCCGTGGTTCCTCAAGAGGGAACGGTGTGCGCTCCTGTTTCCGGCACCGTCGCGGCGCTGTTTCCGACTGAGCACGCGCTGGGCATCATGTCCGACGACAGCTCTGCTCAGGTGATGCTGCATATCGGAATCGACACTGTTAAGCTTGAGGGCAAGGGCTTCCATGCGCTTGTTGCCCAGGGTGACCATGTCGACGCGGGCCAGCCCCTCGTCGAGGTCGATTTCGACGCGGTCCGCGCCGCCGGCTTCGATCCCACGGTCTTCGTTATCGTGTGCGAGCGCTCGGAGAACTCGACTCTTCGCGAGCATGCTTCCGGCCCTGTTGCTGTTAAAGAGCCTGTCGTCTGGCTTTCCGAGTAAATTCTTGTGGTGGGTACCGTGGTTATCAAGCGAGTTTTTAACAACAACGTCGCAATGGTCACTTCGGACGATGGCTCCGAGCTCATCGTCATTGGCCGAGGCCTCTGCTTTGGCCGTCATGCCGGCGATGCCATCGACGAGGCGTCGATCGAAAAGACCTACGCGTTGCAGGAGGGAACTTCTCAGGACTCGCGTACGATTGACCGCTTGGCACATCTTTTGGAGTCCATCCCCACCGTCAACCTCGTGATTTCCGAGGACATTGTTCAGATGCTCCGTCGAGAGCTCAATGTTGATATCAACGACAAGATTCTCATTGCTCTCGCAGACCATATCAGCCTTGCTTTGGAACGTGAGCGCAAGGGCGTCTCCTGTGAGAATCCGTTGCTGCTCGAGATCCAGCAGTTCTATCGCAAGGAGTATGCGCTTGCGGGCCGTGCGCTGCAGATTATCAAGGAGTACATGGGCATCCAGATGAGCGAGGAGGAGCAGGGTTTCATTACCTTGCATATCGTCAACGCCACCATGCCGCAACGCTCTGACCGTCTGATTGTTTCGGTCCAGCTTGTTCGCGACGTGCTTGCGATTGTTTCCGAGCGCTATGCCACGACCCTCGACGACACCTCGCTGCCTTATGAACGCTTCGTTCGTCACCTGCAGTTTTTCGCACAGCGAGCGCTCGATCCTACGGCCGGGCAAATCAATGGCGACGCGCTGTTCCGAATCGATGAAACGGCGTATCCCTGCGCATTTTCGTGCGCGGACGCCATAGCCGCCCACTTGTCGTCTACCTATAACGTTGTCGTTACCGATGCCGAGAAGAGTTATCTCGCATATCACATTGTTAACCTGCTTGGAGAACCTGGTCTCTAGGCATAACGTGCCCACACATCGATTGATATAAGGCAAGGCTCACGGTCTTGTCTAGGGCACATTTGTCTTAATTTGCGGAGAAGGAAGAGGAGTACCGCTATGACCGCAAAAAAGAAGTTCAATTTCAAAGCGCCGTTGGAGGTGTTCGCGAAGTCGATCGTCCAGCCGATGATGTATCTCTCGGTTGCCGGCATCCTGCTCATCGTGGGCATCATTCTGACCAACAAGACCATTTGTGCTTTGGTCCCCGTACTGGGCTCCGGTCCGTTCCAGCTTGTGGGCGCCGTTGTCTATCAGTCGCTGATGTTTATCATCAACAACCTCTCGATTCTGTTCTGCGTTGGCATCGCCGGCGCCATGGCAAAGAAGAACAAGGGCCATGCTTCGCTGATCGCCCTGATGTCGTTCTTCCTGTTCCTGCAGGCTAACAATATCGTGCTCAACGCCACCGGCTCTCTTGCCGATGCGAGCGGCATGCTCGGTCTTACCGGAACCGGCCAGGCCACCGTTATGGGCATCCAGGTACTCGATACCGGCGTGTTTGGCGGCATCATCCTTGGTTGCATCACCGGTGCCGTGTTCAACAAGTACTCGAACAAGCAGTTCCCCATTGCCCTTTCGATGTTCTCGGGCGTTCGCTTCCCGTTCCTGATCATGATTATCATTTCCTGGATCATGGGCGCTGGCTTCTGCATCGTTTGGCCTCCGGTTCAGGGTGCCATCTCCTCCGTTGCCGGCATCATTAAGGAGTCGGGCAACATCGGTCTGTTTATCTACGGCATGCTCAACAAGCTGCTCGTTCCCACCGGCCTGCACCACCTCATCTACACCCCGTTCCAGTTCTCCGATGTGGGCGGCACCCTGACGCTGGGTGATCAGGTTATTGCCGGCGCCTATCCCATCCGTGTTGCCGAGATGGCAATGACGGGCCAGCCCTTCTCCGATAGCACCTACTTCAACAGCTATACCTTCAACAACCTGTGGCCCTACATCGGCATCGGTCTCGCCTTTATCGTCACCGCTTACAAGGGGAACAAGGACAAGACCAAAGCCGTTATCATCCCGCTGATCATCACCGCCGTGCTCTCCTGCGTGACCGAGCCCATGGACTTCCTCTTTGTCTTTGCCGCTCCCGTGCTCTTTGTCGTTCACTCGGTTCTTTCCGGCATCTTCCTGGTCCTGCTCAAGGTCCTCTCCGTGCCCGCTTCGACTGCAGGCGGCATCATCAACATCGTGGTCTCCAACCTGGTTCTTGGTGTCGATAAGACCAACTGGCCGGTTATGCTGGTGCTTGGAGTCGTCAACGCCGCTCTGTACTTCTTCCTCTTCACCTTCCTTATTAAGAAGCTCAACCTCCACACGCCTGGTCGCGAGGAGGAGTCCGAGCTCGCCGAGTCCGTTGCCGAGGGCGAGGCCGCCGCGTCTGTCGCGGTGAAGCAGGGCGCTGTTGCCGCGGCTCCCGCAGAGGGCGTCGATGCAGGCATTGCCGACCTGGTCGCAGGTCTTGGCGGCAAGGACAACATCGAGGAGCTCGAGAACTGCTTTACGCGTCTCCGCGTGAACGTTAAGAACCCGGACCTCATCGATGAGAACCTCATCAACCACGTGCCCAACAGCGGCATCAACCGCAACGGCAACAATATCCAGATCATCTTTGGCATGAAGGTCGCCGAGATGCGCGACAAGGTCGAAAACGCAATTGAGAAGGAGCAGTAAACAATGATCATTACTCTGTGTGGTGGCGGATCCACCTTTACCCCCGGCATCGTCAAGTCCATCGCCCTGCGCAAGGACGAGCTCGATGTTGACGAGATTCGTCTGTACGACATCAACGAGGAGCGCCAGCGCAAGATCGGCGTGCTCGTGGACTGGATTTTGCACGAGGACCTCGGCCTGGACATCAAGCTCACGGTGACCACCGACAAAAAGACGGCTTTTACCGACGCGAGCTTCGTGTTTGCCCAGATGCGCGTGGGCGGCTATGCCATGCGCGAGCAGGACGAGAAGATTCCGCTGCGTCACGGCTGCGTGGGTCAGGAGACTTGCGGTTGCGGCGGCCTTGCCTACGGCATGCGCACCATCTTCCCCATGGTCGAGCTGATCGATGACGTTGAGAAGTATGCCAAGAAGGACTACTGGATTCTCAACTACTCCAACCCTGCCGCCATCGTCTCCGAGGGCTGCCGTGTGCTGCGTCCCAACGCTCGCATCATCAACATCTGCGACATGCCGATCGCGATCATCGACGTGGTTTGCGCCGCGCTCGACATCGAGAAGAAGGATGTCGAGTACGATTACTTTGGCCTCAACCACTTTGGTTGGTTCACCTCGATCCGCCACAAGGGCGAGGAGGTGCTCCCGCAGCTGCGCGAGTACATCAAGGAGCACCAGATCCTGCTGCCCGACTCCTACCTCAAGGGCATGGGCTCGCTCATGGCAAAGAAGCCCGAGGAGACCGTCGACGAGCACCCCGAGCAGAACCGCCACACCAAGGGCAGCTGGTACTACGTCTGGAAGGGCGAGTACGAGATCATGGAGTGCTTCCCGGAGTACCTGCCCAACACGTATCTGAACTACTACCTGCAGCAGAAGGAGTTCGTCGAGCACTCCAACCCCGAGCGCACCCGTGCGAATGAGGTTGAGGAGACGCGCGAGAAGAACCTCTTCGACGGCATCGATCACTACGAGAAGACGGGCGAGATCGACGAGAGCACGTTCTATGCGGGCAGCCACGGCGACTGGATTGCCGATCTGGCCATCGCTCTGAAGAACGACACCAAGCAGCGCTTCCTGGTCATTTGCGAGAACAAGGGCGCTATCCCCAACATGCCCTACGACGCTATGGTCGAGCTGCCTGCCTACATTGGCAAGAACGGCCCCGAGGTCATCAGCCGCGACAACATTCCTCTGTTCCAGCAGGGCCTCATGATGCAGCAGCTGAACTCCGAGAAGCTCGTGGTCGAGGCTACGATCGAGGGTTCGTACGAGAAGGCGCTCAAGGCCTTTACGCTGAACAAGACCGTGCCGTCGATGAAGGTCGCCAAGGAGGTTCTCGACGACATGATCGAGGCCAACAAGGGCTACTGGCCCGAGCTTAAGTAAAAGCAACAGGGTCGCTGGCCGCATACCTGGAGCAATGCCCCGTCCACGTGATTGCGTGGGCGGGGCATTGTCATTTGGTAACGCGTTTTATCAAATATGGCATTTATCTGCGGTAATGTTCTATTTCACCGCCGAGGGTGACATTTCATACCGCCTGCCGAACTGCGTGGAGACCTAACAACTTTTTAGGTCAGTGTTGTGCGTGTAGCAACTTCGCCCGGCCTCGCCTCCGGGCTGCCGCATGAGAGGGGATCTTATGGCACGACTGCACGTAATGGAACGCAGCCACGCTCAGGCCGTCATGGACGACCTGCACGATGCACTCGGACGTCGTCTGGCGGTGAGTTCGCTCGCCCCGTGTCCCGTCGAGTTTACGGCGGCGCTCGTCAACCTGTGCTCCACCCAGAGCTGCGGCAAATGCACACCCTGCCGCGTGGGCCTGAGCGCGCTGAGCGATCTGCTCTCCGATGTGCTCGAGGGCCGCGCCGACGAGTCCACGCTCAACTTGATTGAGCGCACTGCCCGCACCATCTATCTTTCGAGCGACTGCGCCATCGGTTACGAGGCCGGTGCCATGGCGCTTACGGCTATCCGCGGTTTTCGCGACGATTTTGAGCACCACATCCGCGAGCACTCCTGTGGCTTTGACCGCGAGGCCCGCGTCCCGTGCGTCTCGGGCTGCCCGGCGCACGTCGACATTCCCGGTTACATTTCGCTGGTCGAGGCCGGCCGCTATGCTGATGCCGTAAAGGTCATCCGCAAGAACAACCCGCTGCCGCTCGTTTGCGGCCTGGTGTGCGAGCATCCCTGCGAGATGCACTGTCGTCGCGGCATGGTCGACGATCCCATGAACATCCTTGCCCTTAAGCGTTTTGCCGTTGAGCACAGCGACCTCAACGATTGCAAACCCAGCGTGGCCGACAACACCGGTAAGCGCATCGCCGTGATCGGCGGCGGCCCGGCCGGCCTTTCCTGTGCCTACTACCTGGCCGTGATGGGCCATAAGGTGACCATCTTTGAGCAGCGCCACCACCTGGGCGGCATGCTGCGCTATGGCATTCCCAGCTACCGTCTGCCGCGCGAGCGCCTGCAGGCCGAGATCGACTGGATCTTGAGCGCCGGCATCGACGTGGAACTCGACCACTCCGTCAACGGCGAGGAGCTCGGCCGCCTGCGCGACGAGTTCGATGCCGTCTACCTGGCCATTGGCGCCCACAGCGATAAGAAGCTCGGCCTTCCGGGCGAAGAGGCGCTCGGCGTGGAGTCGGCCGTCAAGATGCTGCGCGCCATCGGCGACGACGAGCTGCCCGACCTGAGCGGTCAGCGCGTGTGCGTCATCGGCGGCGGCAACGTGGCCATGGACGTGGCACGCTCTGCTGTGCGCTGCGGTGCCGAAAAGGTAAGCATCGTCTACCGCCGCCGCATCTGCGATATGACGGCTCAGGACGCCGAGATCGCCGGTGCCCAGGCCGAGGGCTGCGAGGTTCTGGAGCTCACAGCCCCGCTCGCCATCGAGACGGGCGAGGACGGTCGCGTGAGCGGCCTGCGCGTGCAGCCGCAGATTATCGGCGAGCCCCGCCGCGGGCGCCCGGCCCCGCGTGCCGCCGCCACGCCCGAGCAGGTCATTCCCTGCGAGCGCGTGTTCGTGGCCATTGGTCAGGATATCGACTCCAAGCCGTTTGAGGACATGGGCATCGCCTGCAAGTGGGGTCGCGTCGTCACCGATTCGGACGGCGCCGTGCCCAACTTCGATGGCCTCTTTAGCGGCGGCGACTGCCAGACCGGCCCCGCCACCGTCATCCGTGCCATCAACGCCGGCCGCGTGGCTTCGGCAAATATCGACCGCTACCTGGGCTTCGACCACAAGATTAAGCTCGACGTGGAGCTGCCGACCGTTCAGTTTAAGGGCAAACACGAGTGCGGCCGCTGCGAGCTGGGCGAGCGCGAGGCCGGCGAGCGCATTCACGATTGGAATCTGGTCGAGCAGGGCCTCACCGAGGAGGAGGCACGCCAGGAGGCAAGCCGCTGCCTGCGTTGCGACCACTTTGGCTTTGGCGCGTTCCGTGGAGGGAGGAACCTGGAATGGTAGAGCCCAACAACCCCACTGTCAGCGACAACACCGAAAGCGGAGCACTCAATATGGTCAAGCTCACTATCGATAATTGCGAGGTCGTGGTGCCCGAGCACACCACGATCCTGGACGCGGCCAAGTCCGTCGGCATCCAGATTCCCACCCTGTGCTACCTGCGCGATCTAAACGAGATCGGCGGCTGCCGCGTGTGCGTGGTCGAGGTTGAGGGCTGCGACCAGCTGGTTGCCGCCTGCAACAACTACGTGCTCGACGGCATGGTGGTCCGCACCAACAGCCCCAAGGCCCGCGAGGCGCGCCGCACCAACGTGCAGCTGCTGCTGTCCCAGCACGACTCGCGCTGTACGAGCTGCGTGCGCAGTGGTAACTGCAACCTGCAGACCATCGCCAACGACCTGGGCATCTTCTATCTGCCGTACGAGCAGCACCTGGCGCGCGAGGGCTGGGACTTCGATTTTCCCATCATCCGCGATAACGACAAGTGCATCAAATGCATGCGCTGCATCAAGGTGTGCGAGAGCGTACAGGGCTTAGGGATTTGGGACCTGACCAACCGTGCCACGCATACCGCCGTGGGCACCCGTGGGCGTGCTCCGATCGGCAAGACCGATTGCGTCGCGTGCGGTCAGTGCATCACGCATTGCCCGACGGGCGCCCTGCGCGAGCGCGACGATACCGAGACCGTGTTTGACGCGCTCGCTAATCCCGACAAGATCGTGCTGGTGCAGATCGCGCCTGCCGTGCGCAGCGCCTGGGGCGAGGAACTCGGCATTCCACGCGAGGAGGCCACCGTTGAGCGCCTGGCTTGCGCGCTGCGCCGCGTTGGCTTTGAGTGCGTGTTCGACACCGACTTCTCGGCTGATCTCACCATTATGGAGGAGGGCTCCGAGCTGCTCGAACGCTTGGGCGCCGCCGCCAAGGGCGAGGGTGACAGCCGCGGCTGGCCCATGTTTACGAGCTGCTGCCCGGGCTGGGTGCGCTTTGTGAAGGCGCGTTATCCGGAGTTTGTCGACAGCCTGTCCACGTCCAAGTCGCCGCAGCAGATGTTCGGCGCTATTGCCAAGACCTACTACGCCAAGGTGCTGGGCGTGGAGCCTGAGCGCCTGTTCGTGGTGTCCGTTATGCCGTGCACGGCCAAAAAGGCAGAGTGTGCACTGCCGAGCATGGTGGGCGAGGGCGGTGCGCCCGATGTGGATGTCGCGCTGACGGTGCGCGAGATGGTGCGCATGATCCGCGCGAGCCACGTGAGCGTGGACACGTTGGTCGAGGAGCCGCTCGATACGCCGCTGGGCTTTGGCACGGGCGCGGGCGTGATCTTTGGCGCCACGGGCGGCGTGATGGAGGCCGCCGTGCGCTCGGCCTACTACCTGGTGACGGGCAAGAACCCCGATGCCGATTTCTTTACCGGCGTGCGTGGCCTGGATGGTTGGAAGGAAGCCGTCGCCGATATCGATGGCACTAAGGTGCGTGTTGCCGTGGCGCACGGGCTGGGCAATGCCGCCCGCCTGCTCGACGCAATTCGCGACGGCCGTGTGAGCTATGACTTTGTCGAGGTCATGGCGTGCCCCGGCGGCTGCGTCGGTGGTGGCGGTCAGCCCATTCACGACGGTTGCGAGCTGGCTGCCGAGCGTGGCCAGGTGCTCTGGGGCCTGGATGCCGCTGCGGACATTCGCTTCTCGCACGAGAATCCCGATGTCCAGGCGTGCTACCGCGAATTCTTGGGCGCGCCGCTCTCGCCGCTGGCCGAGGAACTGCTGCATACCGACCATCACGCCTGGTCGATGCCTAACGAGGGGACGTGCTAGCGATGCGCGCGTTTGATGTTGAACTGTCGCGCCGGGGATTTGCCTCGGCGCTCGCCGCGGGCGCCCTGTCACTTGCGCTCGTGGGCTGTGGCGGCGGGGCTGCCGGTGCCGGGTCCGCCGCGGGCTCGGCTGCCACGGACGGCGCCGGTGCCGCCGCGGAGCCGGTTGAGGTGCACGTCGCCTCGCTCAAGGGTCCGACGTCGATCGGTCTGGTGCAGTTTATGGACCGGGTGGCCGATGGCGAGATGGACAACGAGTTCGACTTTGCGATCAGCGCTGCGGCCGACGAAATCGTGCCCAAGGTCATTCAGGGCGATATCGACATTGCCCTGGTGCCCGCCAACGTGGCGAGCGTGCTCTACAACAAGACCGAGGGCGCGGTACAGGTCATCGACATCAACACACTGGGCGTGCTGAACGTGGTGACGGGCGACGCGAGTGTGGCCTCGTTTGGCGATTTGGCGGGCCATACCGTCTATATGACGGGCAAGGGCACCACGCCAGAGTACGTCATGAACTACCTACTGGAGCGCGCGGGCCTGGCCGGTCAGGTGGCGCTTGAGTTTAAGAGCGAGCCCACCGAGGTGCTGTCGGCCCTGCTTGCCGACCCGTCCGCCGTGGGCGTGTTGCCGGAGCCGTTCAAGACCGCTGCCATCGCAAAGAGCGAAGGCAAGCTGTCGGCGCCGGTAAATCTGACCGATGCGTGGGATGAGCTGGCGGGTGACACGGGCTCCCGTTTGCTGACGGGCGTGACCGTGGTGCGCCGGGCCTTTGCCGAGGAGCATCCCGAGGCCGTGGCGGAATTCTTGCGCTGCCATGAGGCGAGCGTGAAGGCCGTCAATGCGGCGCCGGCAGACTGGGCGCAGGCCGTGGTCGATGCAGGCATCGTGGATAACGCCACGATTGCCGAAAAGGCGATTCCCGGGTGCATGCTCGTGTGCCAGACGGGGAAGGATATGAAGGCGGCACTCGGTGGGTACCTGCAGGTGCTGGCCGATGCGGACGCGAGCGCCGTGGGCGGCAAGCTCCCGGCTGATGATTTCTACTACATGGAGTAGCCCGTGCGCGCGTTTGCTCGACACATGACAGAGCGTATGAAGGCGGTGGCGGCAGCAGGTGCCGTTGCCGCCTTTTGGCTTGCCGTGTGGGTCTTCGCGGCGGCGTTGGTGGCGCAGCCGTTGATTTTGCCAGGGCCGGGTGCTGTCGTGGTGGCGTTGCTGCGGTTGGTATGCGATGCCGGCACGTGGGCGATCCTGGTGGGATCAGGCGCGCGAATCTTGGGCGGGCTGGCGCTTGCCGCGGTGTGCGGCGGCGTACTGGCGGGAGTCTCGGTGCGATCGCTGACGTTTGCCCGCTTGGTGGCGCCGGCGCTTTCGTTTGTTAAGGCGACACCGGTTGCCTGCGTGGTGGTCCTGCTGCTCATTTGGTTGGGGTCGGCGCGCGTGAGCATTGCGGCGGTCTTTTTGATGGCACTTCCGGGCGTGTATTTTTCGCTGGTCGAGGGCTTGGCGCAAGTGGATAAGCCGCTGGAGCAGATGTTTCGTCTGCATGGCGTGCGGGGTTGGCGTCTGTTTTGCGCCCATACCTGGCGCGAGGTCCTGCCGTTTGTGCTTTCGTGTGCCCGCGCCGTGATTGGCATGAGCTGGAAGGCCGGCGTGGCGGCGGAGCTCATCGGCATGGCGGCGGGCACCGTGGGCGAGCGCATCTATCAGGCGAAGCTGCTCATCGAGACGGCTGACCTGCTGGCGTGGACCGTGCTGGTCGTGGCAGCATCGTGGGCATGCGAGCGCGTGCTGGTGTGGTTGCTGCGGGCTTCGGGGCCCGTGGCGTGGCGTACTGCCGTGCGGGCGCATGGGCGCGGTGGCCGCGGGCGTGCGGGCGGCTCTGCTGGTGGCGGGGCTGCGGCGGAGCTTGCGCTCGCCGTGGGCGACCGGGCACCCTGGGCTCCGGCGCTGGATGGTCTGGTGCTCAACGTGCCCGCGGGCGGGCGTATCTGCGTGATGGGCGCTTCAGGCGTGGGCAAGTCGACGCTGCTTTCGTTGACAGCGGGGGAGTGCGCGCCGTGCTCGTTGGTGTTTCAGGATACGCGCCTGGTTGAGGACGCCTCTACTTTGGATAACGTGCTGGTGTGCGCCGATGCACGCGTGAATGTCTCGAGTGCCGCTGCCTTGTTGCGCCTGCTGGTGCCGGGGGTCGATGTGCATGTTCGTGTGGCCGAGCTCTCGGGCGGGCAGCGCCGTCGCGTCGAGATTGCCCGAGCCCTGCTGTGCCCGGGCGACGCGGTGATTCTGGACGAGCCCTTTACCGGTCTAGATACCGCTGCGCGCGACGCATGCGCCGAGGTCGTGCTCGACTTGCTCGACGGTCGCATGCTGTTGCTTGCCACACACGATGTCGCTGATGCTCGGGCCCTCGATATCCTGGACATCATCACGCTCTAAATACAAATTCAGCAACAAAATGATCCGTTTTTTCTCCGCCCCCATGGGGTCGGGTATGGTATTCTATCTGCGGGGTAATACTTAGGAATACCAAGTAATACCAACGCCGTAGAAACAAACTCCAGATGCGGGCCAATCGGGTTGCCTTCACAGCCCGTCGCCCAGCCGCGTGGCCCGCATCTATCCGCACTACCGTCGTTTCAAAAAGGAAGCGCCATGGCAGAACACATGACCCCGGTTGTCGCGAAGGTCTTGCCCGAGGAAAAGGCGGCCTTCGCGGCGGCAACCCAGCTCGTGGGCACCACGCCGTCCAACGCCATCCGCATGTTCATCGCCGCCTTCAATCGCTGCGGCACCTTTCCGTTCGACATTTCGCCCAGCGGGGCCTTTGGCAAAGACTGTCCCCAACAGCTAGTCGTTGAAGAACGTCCCCAATGACTAGTCGTTGGGTGTTCCTATAGTTTTGTCAACCGTCGGGTCTACTCCCGGT
>ENA-ORTH01001031-ORTH01001031.1-human-gut-metagenome-genome-assembly--contig:-NODE-1031-length-31196-cov-3.878360_pt1 | contig 31196 bp, 31 predicted proteins | sample MGYA00241914_ERZ509192 | MGnify/ENA primary metagenome ERZ509192 (study PRJEB26280, sample SAMEA2338826) | human gut metagenome | biome: human gut; feature: human-associated habitat; material: faeces... | reverse complement strand
GAAGAAGCCCTGGATCTGGTTGGCGTGCAGGTCCATGGTCAGCACCCGGTCGGCGCCGGCGCGGGTGATCAGGTTAGCCACCAGCTTGGCAGAGATGGGATCGCGGGGCTTGGTCTTGCGGTCCTGACGGGCATAGCCAAAGTAGGGGATGACGGCGGTGATGCGGCCGGCGGAGGCGCGGCGCAGCGCGTCGATCATAATGAGCAGTTCCATCAGGGCGTCGTTTACGGTGTGCATCTTTCCGTCCTTCTCAAAGGGGCAGGTGGACTGCACCACAAAGACGTCAGACCCGCGGACGGTCTCGTAGATGGAGGCAAAGTTTTCGCCGTCGGCGAAGGAGCCTACCTCAGAATTGCCCAGGGGTACCCCGAGTTCCTGGCAGATGGCCTTGGCCAGGTTGGGGTTCGAGTTGCCCGTGAAAATCTTGATGCTCTTCCCGTGTGTGATCATAATCAACTTCCTTCCGTTTTTCGTGGAGCGGCTCGAAGGCCTTGCTCCGTGTTCCTGTACCTTCTCCTGTAAATGACTGCATGAAAAAGATTCTGGACGGCTGAAAAAACGCGGGCCGGCCGCCGTTCCAGGTTCTCGGCGGAGAACCGGTGCCGACAGCCTTAACTTGAACCGGCGCCGGCATTGCGCCGGAGCCGAAGATGCTCTTGATCCGCGCAGGCCCGGCAGGTAAAACGCCCACCAGCCTTTGACCAGGTAAAAGGTCGGGATTGGCAAAGCCATTATAGCATACCTGAACGGAAAATTTGACCCCCTCCAGGGGATTTTTTTCAAAAACTTTCGTTTTCTTCACTTTCCTCCAAAAAGGTAGGAAAAAGGAGTGGGAACAGCAGGGCAAACTGTGCACAGCGACGAGGGTTTTTGTATAAAGCGCATTCTTTTAACAATATCCTTTCTATTAGTTTGCCCATTTTTCAGGGGAAAAAACCGCCTTTCCGGGTGGTAAACATTTACGTAAAAAATGGGAGCGACGAAATACGTCACTCCCATGAAAAATCTTTCCTGCGGGCGCAGAGGCGAAGCGGAGCTTCGCACAAAGTTCTTTTGCCTACTTTTCTTTCAAGAAAAGTAGGTGGGAGCGACAGGATACGTCACTCCCACCGGAAATTTTACTTACAGGCGCAGAAGGGAAACGAAGTTTCCCATAAAGTTCTTTGCCAAGCTTTCTTTCAAGAAAGCGGGTTAGGGTTCTCCTTCCAGGAAGTAGCTGGCCTCCATATCGGCGGTGGCCAGGGCGAATGCCAGCGGATACTTCTGAAACGCCTGGCCCACCGTTCTGGAATCCTCCGGCCCAGAGAAACCCATATGCCAGCGGATGGCCATGGCCTCCTCCCGGGTCAGGCGGATATAGCCGTTGGCAATGTACACGCTCTTCTCCCCGTGACCATAGGGCAGAGGGTCGTCAAAGGTGTAGGTGGGCACCTTCTCCCACTGGCCGGTGGCGTCGTTCTTCACGTTCCGGAATCCCTTCTTATAGCACCCGCTCTTGCACAGATCGTGGAGCAGTGCCACCACGGCCACCGTCTCCTCGCTGTACTCTAGGCCGTAAAGCTCCTGCACCCGCTCCCGCTGGAGGTAATCCACCAGGCAGTGGTACACGTTCAGGCTGTGCTCGCACAGCCCGCCCTCACAGGACAGATGATACCGCGCCGAGGCAGGTGCGGTGAAAAAGTCGCTTTTGTGCTCCAAAAAATTCAGCAGCGCGTCGGCGCCGGGACGGGTAATCTTCTCCTTGAACAGCTCAATAAATTCCTCTTTTCCGGACATAGGCTCCTCCTGTGACCCGCTTGCGGGTGGTTTTTTCCTATTCTACCACACCGCCGCTTCAAACGGAAGCGCCACTGCTCCTAATCCATATTTCTCAGATACGCCTCCGCCCCATAGCGCAGGCAGCGCTGCAGTCGCCGCTCCCCCCGCTTGATGGTGCGGGATATGGTGGACCGGTCCACCCCCAGCCGCTCCCCGATCTCCCGCATGTTATACCCCTGGGCATAATACATCAGCAGCGTCTGCCGCTGGCGCTCGGTCACATCCTCCTGGAGCGCCCGGATGAGGTTTCGCTTGAGACGGCTGATCTCCTTGCTGTTGTCGGAGGCCATCTGCATGCTGTACAGAGCCATGTCGGCGGCGTACAGCTTTCCTCTCCTATAACGTGTATTTGGCATTTCGGCGGTACCCCCTCTCATAGTAGCGCTCTGTGAGCACAGCCAGCTCTCTGGCCTCCCGCAGCATGGTGGACAGCATGTGGATGCGGTGCTCCAACACCAGCCGCTGTTTTTCATTTCGGGTCCGCTCCAGCACCGCCTCCAACTGACAGATGCGCAGATCCAGCATCCGGGCATGCTCCCGGTACTCCACAGACAGTTCCAACAGGGTCATGACTCTCTCGCTTCCTCCTCTTCTTCCCGCGCGGCACACTCCGCGCAGATGCTCCGTCCCTCCCGCCAGACCATCCGGTCCCAGCGGTACTGCTCCCCGCCGCAGCAGGGACAGTAGGCCGCCGGAGGCGCCTGCTGCACATCCCGCAGCGGCAGAAGCAGGGAATTTCTTTGGCTCTGGGCCGTGTAGGAACCCCCCTTTCTCCCCTTCAAAAAAATTTTTTCAATTTTCAAAATCGGGCTTGACAAAGTGTACGTTCTTTGGTAAAATGACACCTGCTGTTGGACAGCACTCTTGATGCGCTGGTGTAGCTCAGCCGGTAGAGCAGCTGATTTGTAATCAGCAGGTCGGGGGTTCGAATCCGTCCACCAGCTCCACAATTTCATATCTGGAGGAGTTCCCGAGTGGCCAAAGGGGGCAGACTGTAAATCTGTTGCGTTAGCTTCGGTGGTTCGAATCCACCCTCCTCCACCAAAAATCCTGAATGCGTCAGCGTTCAGGATTTTTTCTTCTTCCCTCTTCCTTCTTACCCGCTTGTTCGCATTCAGGATTTTTGGAGGGAAGAAGTAAAAGGTAAGAGGGAAAAAGTAAGGTGTCGGCTGCGCCGACCAATTAAAATGGGTGATTTGATGAACACCAGTCCTCTCCTCTCTAAGTCAAAGGCCTTTGCCCTGGAAATTATTCAAGTCTGCAACCAGATCAAGCGGGAAAAACGAGAAACCATTCTGGTCAATCAGCTCCTCCGCTCCGGCACCAGCATTGGCGCCAACATCCGCGAGGCCTTTTACGGTCACAGCCGGCTGACTTTATCGCCAAGCTCCAGATTGCCTTAAAAGAATGTGCAGAAAGTGAATATTGGCTGGAACTCCTGCTGGAGAGCGGGTACTGCACTCAGCAGGCTCCCCTCTCCCACTGTGTGGAATTAAAAAAACTGCTGATAGCTTCTCTTAACACCGCAAAGTCCAAACAAGGAAATTCTCCTTAGCTGTTATAGAACATACGTTCTAATCCGTAGACATAATATACTCCCTTTGTCCGGTTCTGTCAAGTTTGTTTTTCCCGTTTTTACCAAGAAAAAAGCCGTAAATTGTCCTGACAACGGGACATTTGAGGAGAAAAGCACAAAAAACAGCGCGCCATATTTGAAATGGCGCGCTGTTTCTTTTGAAAATTATGCTTAGAAATACTGCTTGATGCCCTCGGGAGCCAGGTCGGGCTCGTCGCTGATGGTGATGGTGAACTTGATGTTGTGCTTCTCACCGAAGTTGTTCAGCCAAGCCAGGAACTCCTCGGTCTCGGCATAGTTCTCAATGGGAACGATCTTGGTCAGGCTGTCGATAAAGACATGGGTAATGTCATAGTTACCGGCATACAGGCCGCTGACGAAGCCCTTCAGGGCGGTGTAATTGGCAATATCATACTGGCTGGCCTCTACCAGGCGGATCTGATAGTGAATGTCGAAGGTGAGCTTGTTGCCCTTCTCGATGCACACCACGTTGCCGTGCTCGCTGCCAACGGCCTCGTTGATCATGTCAATCATCTGCTTGGTCTTGCCGGTGCCCTTCTTACCCATGATAACTCGAATCATGTGAATCACTCCTTAATGGATGTTACGTGGGAAGCAGGTCCCTTACGTTACTATAACTTTAACATAAGAGGAGCCGGTTTTCAACCGCAAAGTTATGAATTTTTTTGGTAGAGCGGCGGTCAGCGCAGAGCATAAATCCCGGCCTTTTCCGGAAAATCTGGAAAAGGCCGGGATTTGTTTCATTTCGTCGGATTTAGCCGCTTACAGCCGCTCCTCCAGAGCCTTCTTCTGCTCCTCGTAGCCGGGCTTGCCCAGCAGAGCATACATGTTGACCTTGTAGGCCTCCACGCCGGGCTGGTTGAAGGGGTTGACCTCCAGCAGATAGCCGGACAGGCCGCAGACATACTCGAAGAAGTAGATGAGGTAGCCGGCAGTCTTGGCGGACAGAGCGGGCATCTCGATGCGCACGTTGGGCACGCCGCCGTCCACGTGGGCCAGGATGACCGCCCGCATGGCCTGCTCGGCCACAAAGGCCATGGACTTGCCGGACAGGAAGTTCAGGCCGTCCACGTTCTCGGGGTCGTTGGGGATGATGAACTCGCCCTTGGGGGCAAACTGCACCACGGTCTCAAACATGAGCCGCTCGCCCTCCTGGATATACTGGCCCATGGAGTGCAGGTCGGCGGTAAACTCCACGCTGGCGGGGAACAGGCCCTTGCCCTCCTTGCCCTCGCTCTCGCCGTACAGCTGCTTCCACCACTCGGAGAAGAACCGGAAGCAGGGCTCATAGCAGGCCAGCAGCTCCACCTTCTTACCGCCCTGGTACAGAGCGTGGCGGGCAGCGGCATACTGCCAGGCGGGGTTCTCAGCGCCGCCCACGGACAGGTCGGTCATGGCCTGGGCCGCGCCGCCCATCAGCTCCTCAATGTCGATGCCGGCCACGGCGATGGGCAGCAGACCCACAGCGGTGAGCACGGAGAAACGACCGCCCACGTCGTCGGGCACCACGAACTCCTCGTAGCCCTCAGCGTCGGCCAGACCCTTCAGCGCGCCGCGGGCCTTATCGGTGGTGGCGTAGATGCGCTCCCGGGCGCCCTCCTTGCCGTACTTCTCCTCCAGCAGAGCCTTGAAGATGCGGAAGGCCACAGCGGGCTCGGTGGTGGTGCCGGACTTGGAGATGACGTTCACGGAGAAGTCCCGGTCGCCGATGAGGGCGATGGTCTCCAGCAGAGCGTCGGTGGACAGGCCGTTGCCGGCAAACAGGATGTCGGGGGTGTCCTTCTTCTTCAGATTATAGTTGGGAGAGGCCAGCAGGTCGATGACAGCACGGGCGCCCAGATAGGAGCCGCCGATGCCGATGACCACCAGCACCTGGGACTGCTGCTGAATCTTCTTGGCAGCGGCCTGGATGCGGGCAAACTCCTCCTTGTCGTAGTCCCGGGGCAGATACACCCAGCCGGTGAAGTCGCCGCCGGGGCCGTCATGGTTGGCCAGCATAGAGGCGGCCTTCTCCAGACCGGCCATGCGCTGGGTCAGGTAATCCTGGGGAATGAACCCCTCCAGTTTTGTCAAATCTAAGTGAAGCATACTTGCAGGTCCTCCTTGAGAAGTGAAGTATAGGATGCTGGAATCAGTATAGCACAAAACGCCCCGTTTTCCACCTGGAAAAAATCAATGGAAATGAGGAAATTTTTCTCCCTCCTGCACAGAAAAAAATGCAAAATAACTCTTGACAAATGGCGGCATACAGGATAAAATAGTCCATGCTGTTCGGACGATTAGCTCAGCTGGTAGAGCATCCGCTTGACGTGCGGGAGGTCACAGGTTCAAGTCCTGTATCGTCCACCATCAAAACCGCTGTTTTCGAAAGAAAGCAGCGGTTTTTTCTAACTTTTTTGTCCATTTTCCTCTGCACTTCATTTCGTCCAAACATCTTTGACCACACAACAGCCACAGACAGGTAAAAAGCCGCCCTCCGGAAGCACCTTTTCCGGAAGGCGGCTTTCTGTTTTCAGCCCGCTTTTTTCTTGGTCCGAAGAGGTGTCAGCTCCTTTTTCATCTCCTCGATCAGCTCCGCCAATTTCCGCTCACACTCCTCCTCGGTTGAGGCATAGACATTTCGTGCGATGCGCTTTCCATTGACCTTGGGGGAGTACCGCCCTTCCCAGAGGTGGTCGTTGATTTTGGTAATGCACCCGGTTCCCGGCTTGCGGTACTTGCCCTTGACCGCCTGAAAGGGGCTGGCTGCAGCTTTTTTCTTACATACCGCTTTTGCAGGCGGCTCTACACCGGCGATCCCCCGGTCGATGCGGTCGGCGGCCTTCTGCCGCATCTCATCGGTCACATGGGCGTAGACATTCAGGGTCGTGGCGCTGGACACATGGCCGATGATGGCAGATAAGGTTTTGATGTCCATACCGTGCTCCAGGGCATTGGTAGCGAAGGTGTGACGGAGATCATGAAAGCGAACATGCTTACATCCCGCCCGTTTCAGCACAGCGGTCAGCTTTTTCCGCACTGCCGCAGGGTCCAACGGAGAATCCTCCTTCTTTGGTGAGGGAAACATCCATCGGGAGGTGCCACTTTTACGGCAGCGTTCCAGAACCCTCAGGATAGGCCCCGGCAAAATCACGCTGCGGTTGGAGGTTCTGGTTTTAGGCTGAGAGATTACCAGCTCTCCTTTGATCCGCTGCACCTGCCGCTCCACCCGCAGCGCTCCGGTCCGGAAGTCCAGGTCGTCCCATTGCAGGGCCAGAATCTCGCCCCGGCGCAGGCCGGTGGACAGCTCCAGCAGAAGAAGCTCATAACACCCGTCCTCTTTGGCCTGAATGAGCAGACGCTGGATCTCCTCCCCTGTCAGCACAGACATTTCCCTGGGATGGGTGGCCGGCGCTTTGCAGGTTGCGGCGGGGTTCTTTAGAAGCAACCTATCCGCCACCGCTTTGTCCAATGCCATACGGCAAGTCACATGGCAGCTTTTTACCATGCGGTCGGACAGCCCCGGACCGTACTGCTCCACCCGCAGGAGCCTCCCACCTTGTTTCAGACGGTGATAGAATTGCTGGAAGTCGCTTGGGGTCAGTTGGGTAAGCGGAATGTGTCCCAGTTCCGGGATAATGTGCTGATAGATCCGGTTTTCGTAGTCCGCCTGGGTCTTGGGTTTGATAGCTGGTTTGCAGTCCCTCTGATACCAGTGATCCAGCCAGGCCCCGAAGGTCATGTCCCCCTTGGGCCGCTTCGGCTCCGTACCCTTGAGGCTCTCCTTCAGGGCCTTCAGCTTGGCCGCGCACTCCCCCTTGGTCCTGGCCAGTACATTCTTCGTCTTTGGATGGCCCTTTTCATCATAGCCCACCACATACCGCCCCTCCCAGCGGCCGTCCTTTCTCAGGTGGAGACTGCCATCTCCCCGTTTTCGTTTCTTTGCCACGGTTCCAACTCCTCTCCCAATAGTTCGGTCAGAAAGCCGCCTACGATCTCAGCGGCGCCGCGCTGCATGTCCCCGGTCACATGGGTATAAGTATCCAGGGTAAAGCTGGCCTTGGTATGCCCCAGGATTCCAGAGAGCGTTTTCGCGTCCACCCCGCTGGTCAGGGCATGAGTCGCGAAGGTGTGGCGCAGGTCATGGAACCGAAGATCAGGCAGCCCCGCCTCCTCCAGCAAGCCTTTCAGACGCCGGTAGGCGTTGCCCGGACTGACCGGCTGCTCCGGGCAGAGAGGATTCGGGAAAATCCACTCTGTCTGAGAGGACTCTTTTCGCTCCCGCAGAAGCTGGGCTGTGCTCGACGGGAGCAGGATGGTCCGTGTCCCCGCATAGGTCTTTGTGCTTCCCTCCTCCATCCCGCCGCCCTTCCTGGCGTGGATCGTGCGGCATACTTTTAAGGTTCCGGCCTCTTCATCGAAATCGGACCACTTGAGGCCGCACAGTTCTCCTCTCCGCAGGCCGGTCGTCATTTCCGTGAGGAAGAAGTCCCGCCAGACCCAATCTTGTTTGACCGCCGCTTTGAATCTGTCCAGCGGCTCCTGGTTGAGAATGCTCTTCGTTCCCCTAACAATCTTTGGTGGAATAACTCCATCGGCAGGATTGACAGGAAGCAGCCCGTTTTCAACGGCAGTTCTCAGCGCGTAGTGGACGATGTTATGAATGCTGTGGACGGTGGTTGGACTCAGTCCGGCCGCATGGTTTCCACCTTTCATTCGTCCTCGCTCCAGAAGTTTTTGATCGAGGGAACGCAGATCTGCCCCAGTAATCTTCCTCAGCTGCTTTTCTCCCAAGTACGGGATGACATGGTTCATGATATCTCTTCGGTATCCCTCCAGCGTACTCTCCCGAACAGTCCCTTTGATATATTCCTCCAACCACTTGTCCAGCCATTGGGACAAGGTCATGCTGCTCCCCTCCGTCAGATCCACGCCCTGATAGGCGTTGATGTTCTGCCGGAGCTTGACGGTCAGCTCCTTCTGGGTGTCGGCGTAGATGTAGCGAAATATGGAGTCGCCGTTTTCCTTGTGGCCGATGACGATGCGGCCCTCCCAGCGGCCATCTTCCCGCTTGCGCACCATACCGTCTCCAGATGGTCTTCGCTTTCCCATATACTCACTCCTCCTTTCCTACTTGACGGCAGACACGCTCTGTCTCCTCCTCATCGAAGGAGTACAGGCCGTCCGCCTCCAGTTCTTTGCTCAATCCCCAGGCCAGTTTGAATCCAGCGGTGAAGCTGGCCAGGGAGGTCTCCTCCCGCAGCAGGTTTTGCGTGTCCACCAGATGCATGAGCCTGCGTCGCTGCAGCTTGTCCAGGCAGTCCCGTACCTCCTGACGGGTTTTCTCGATGTCCTCGTCCATTTCACTAAAGTCCGGTTCCCGGTAGAACCGCTGGTGCAGGGCTTTCATGTAGTCGTTTATGTGTACCGCCTCCTTTTCAGCAACACACAATACCGAAGAACCGAGAGAATAGCCAGGGCTTTTGACCACAATTATCAAACTGTTATCATTTGCACGGGAGCTTTCTTTGTTATACACTGTACTAAAATTGCCCATTGCATTCGGTTTACAACAGCTGAACTTTTATGTTACAATGCATACATCAACCAACTTCTGTAATGGAGGTTTTCCAAATGTCCAACTCCATTGACCGGTCCATTCGATCCGCCGAGCTGTCTTTGCAAATGGAAGGATTTTCGGTATCAAATACCTGTAAAGACCTTTGTCACAAGTTGCTTTCCGGCGAGATTACGCTGGAGCAATATCTGGCCCGCGTTATACCCGACAGGAAGAAGGGGTAGTATGGCTTACAGTATCGACGCGATAACCGACGGCTGCTATCCCGGAACAACCTGTCTCATCAACAAACTGGGGATACAGGATGAGTCTGTATTGGCCGAAACAGAAGCTGCTGTCGTTTTGGGCAAGGCAAGCCTGTTGGATCAACAGCCGATCCAGGGTGAGTTTGACTTTGATCATTACAAGCGTATTCATCATTTCCTATTTTGCGATCTTTATGATTGGGCTGGTCAAGTGCGCTCTATCAGTATTTCAAAAAAGGGTACGGCATTTGTTTCCCCAGATGAGATTGAATCCTGTGCGGGCGCCTGTTTTAAGCGATTAAGCACCTTTCATCCAGACGGATTGTCCCATCGGCAGTTAGCGGAAGAAGTAGCGGACTTTTACCACACCATCAACATGCTGCACCCTTTCCGTGAGGGGAATGGCCGTACTCAGCGGCTTTTCTTTGCGCAGTGGATTCAGCATCTTGGCTATGAGTTTGCCTTAGCAGATGTGGACCCGGACACATTTATGATTGCTACGATTTATGCGGCACAAGGGGTTATGGATCAGCTAATTGATTTCTTTGAAGATGCAATTCAGATCCCGCATATGAGTATGGAAATTGACCTTTCATAATTTGCACATTTACCGGGCAGTTTCGGACTGCCCGGTATTTTTATCCCATGGTCATGCCGCCCATAGTCTGCTCCTCCTCATGGTCATCCGGCTTGTGGCCCATCGCAATCTTCTTCTCTTGGATCTTCCGCCTGAGTTTTCGATCCATCTGCTGACCCGTCGGGACGGCAGGCGGCACGGAGTTGTCCTGGAAGATCCGGCCCATGTGGTGGAGCAAGCTTGTGACGGCAAGGAGCACATTGGGCCTGTGGCTGTCGTCAAAGTGATCCAGAAGGAACTGTGCATACTCGTTTCCCTGGGATGCAGACTCCCAGAGCCAGTTGTATGCCTGCTCCTGATCCTGCGCCACTTCTTCCCCTGTCAGGTACAGCTTACCCAAGGTGTACTGCGCGTACTGGTTGCCCTGTTCGGCAGATTGGGTCAGATACTCCAGCGCCTTAGCCACATCCTTTTGCACCTGCTCTCCCTGGAGATAGAGTTTGCCAAGCTGATAAGCGGCATACGGATCGCCCAGCTCTACCGCTTTCTCATACCAGGACACGGCTTCGTTGATTCTCTTCTGACTTTGCAGCAGCTTGCCCAGCGCATACTGGGAGAAGTCATGACCAGCTTCCGCGCCACATTGAAACCACAGCTCCGCTTTTTTGTCATCCGGAAGAACGCCAAGGCCATCCCGCCAGCACTTGCCCAGCTGATGCGCAGCAACGGTGAAACCTGAACTCCAGAGCTGCTCCAGCACTTGCACCTGTTCCGCTTTTTCTTCCTCTGTGTTTTCATAGACCGAAAGGATTTCTTTTGCGTTCTGATAGGTCTCCGCCATCTCCCACTGGGATGACCAGGCATGAAGCACGGCGTCCTGATCCTCATCCACCTCATCCTTCATCTGCGCATCCTCGAAGGTGAATACACCCAGCTGGAGATGGTCCGCCTCCCGGATGACCATGTTCTTGATAGCTTTGAACTCTTGCTGCTGAGACAGTGGTTTGTGTTCTCTCGGCGTGTCCTTGTAGTACCGTTCCAGTTCATCCCGCAGCCGGTTCCAGTGGTCATAGCACTCCGCCACTTCCGGGAGCTTGGCCAGTTCATCCACAATGGCATCCACCTGGGCCTTTACTGGCTTTCTCAAATAGCCGTACACCCTTTTACCTTTGACCTCCGACAACATTACAGACAGCATTTCCACCTGCTCCGCAATGACCGGACTGTCACATAGGCCGGACTTCATTTCCCGGATGAGCCGACCCATGGCTTCCATAGCCGTGTCCCGCACCTCCTGATAGGAGATATCCTTTTGCTGATACAGGGACAGCAGCTCGTCCTGAAAAATGTCATTGGACAGTTGAGAGCGCATCTGCTCAATACCGCGCTCGGTCAGGTAACCCTGCTTTGGATCATTGGACCATGCCATCATGTGAATGTGTGGGTGGTGCTTCTCATCGTGGAAGGCAGCGCACCACCGAAAGCTGCTGGGCGGAATTTTCATCGCCGTTGCCAGCTCTGTCTGATGAGCCAGCAGCAATCTGCGCCAGCTATCACCGTTTTCGTAACCCAACCGTGCAGCATCTTCTCGCTTCAGAGAATAGACAAAGGTCCATACCGGACCAGCGTGTGCATTGATCTCTTCCATAGTTTGCTCCAGATCCGCAGCACCGTCCGCAGCGAATAGACCATGAGAGCGGGGACGCTCGGCCATGTATTCCAGGTAGCCACTCGCCGCAGGTTCAATCATTTCTACGCCATCCCGTGTGGCAATGTACTCGGCATAACATCCACCGCCACTGCCTGGCTTGATATAGCCGGACTTTTGAATGAGGCCGTTCATTCCGTAATCTCCTTTTGGAACCGGAACGCATCCTCGAAATCAATTTCTCCGTTGGTCTCTTTCACATTTTTCACACAGCGGACCCGGAGTTTTTGTAACTGATCCAGATCTACATTGCTCAGATAGGCAACCAGGTTCGCCATGATATCCTGGTCCACCGCCTGCTTGAACAGCAGGTGGCCCACGCGTTTTCCGAAGGAACCAAGCTTCCCCTCCAGCACGTCGGAGAGGACACGGGGCAGATAGGTTTCCGCGTGTTTCGTGTCCAGGTAGCCGGAGTAGAACCGGACGGCCTTTTCTATGTATTCACTCTGGCTTTTGCAGTTGTCCTGTTTGTAGTGAGTTTCTACTTCTCTTTTAGCCTCCGGCGTAATCCAGAGGGCAAATTTCTCTTTCCATGCTTTGAAACCTCCTTTTTTCGTAGGAACGCCCTGAACTTTCTTACAATTCGTGGGTTTTATGCCGGGGCAACGCCCTAATGGGAAAAATTTTGTTTTCGGAACGCCCCCGTCCACCCCCTGAAACTGCCCGCACTGCGGGCAGTTGTGGCTCTGCCGAGGGGCACATGACCCCGGCAGTTTCTCCTGCTTTTTTTCATATATGCCCTGCGCTTTTTCTTCAAGCCCGGCAGCGGCCAAAATCTGCCTTGAAAGCCTCTGATGTGGAGGGGACCATCCCTGTTTCGAAAGAGGGCACACAGCGCCTTACAGCGGGCTACGAAGGGGATTCTTGCTCTGTTGCTGCATGAGCGTCCGTTCTTCCAATCGAAGCATCTGCTGCTGATAACAATGGTCCATGGCCGCTTGGATTGGCAGGATGGTGTACAGGTTGTTGCCATTTCGTTTCATCCCCTGTTTGTCGATGTAGGTCGTGTTCTCCACCGTGATGAACTGTCTGTCCGCCAGCCTTGCGATGTGCTTCATCACGGTAGCCACCGTAAGATGCACAGCTTCCGAGATGGTGCGGTAACTGGGATGGCATTGATGCGTGCGTCGGTCTTCACAGTAGAGCAGATAGGCATAGACTGTGATCGCACCATGGCCGGTGTTCAGGAAGAACAACTCATTGGGCAGAGAGAAAAAGTTCTTGCCGGCATTCTCGAACATGGGAACCCCGTTTTCATTGATCAGTCCGCGATGGTTCAGTTGATCGAGCTGTTCCATAGCCATGTCCACACTCATGTGCAATTGGGCTGCAATCTGATCCGCGCCTGGTACAGCAAAATTTCTGTGATGAGTATGGAGATAGCAGAGATAGGCAAGAATAGCAAACCCCTGTGGCTTTAGTTCCCACTTCCAAACATCGTTTGGCATTTGGAAGCGGCATTGTTTGGAGTCACGCTGACGGAAAAGGATATTCATTTGCAGTTTCCTCCCTCCGTGTGTTCCGTCACCCATTGGATGAACTGTTCCTTGGGTACCACCATACGTCTCCCAATGCGCAGCACTGGGAAGCCTGGTTCATGCATTAACTCATACGCACTGGAAGGTGACACGCCCAGTACCTGCGCCACCATTTCCGAATTGAGAAACAGCAGCAGATCATCATAGCTTTTGTAGACTGATTTTTTCATGCATTATCGCCTCCGATTGACTTATTTGATTCTATCTGATACGATGGTAACAAAGCACAAACAAGAGTTCAATGGTTTTGGGGCAGGTTGGGTAAATCCCAAAAGTCTATCGGCTACAAACAGGAGGCCACATGAAAAACGAGTCACTTGATACAGAGGACATTTTTACGGATTCAGTAGATGCCTTTACGGCACTTTTCTACAGTGACCGCATTTTTGTTGGTGAACATGAATATCCGATTGGGCAGTGTATGGTAGACATTTTGAACTTGGAGGAGCGGGAATTGCTTCGGCTTGATCAAAGTCTGCTGGATGTTTATCACGCCATACAATCTGTGTGGCAGGAAAACACGCTGGAATCTGTGGAGCGAGCACAGAAAAAACTACAGGAAGTTTGGCTTCTGGTGTCCGCACTTCCGGTCTATCGAGACCTAAATATCGACTGGTCACAGCCCCTTTTCCAAAACGCTGATCTACTGGAAACATTTTGGGGTGGGGTTCGTTATCTACCCAGTGAAGCTAGAGCAGAAGTAGAAATGCGTTTGCGTGGCATAGTCGGTATAACAGAAATCCTGCGTGTGTTTCGGAAACAGATTTCTCTGATGCTGGACAGCTACTTTGAACCCTTGGAGCGGAGAAATTCCGAGGCCTACGCAGTAGGTGTCTTTCAGTTTTACAGCGACATGATGACAGCCAAGGTTATAAACCACGACGAGGAGCCTTTCGATCACTGCTTCCCTCTTAAAGTAGCTTTTGTCCCCATGATGTCTCCCACGGGCGCAGACAAAATTATTTTGGCAGAACGGACGGAGTTCTCTGGTCTGATAAGCTTTTTGGAAGTGGAGTTCTACCGAGGGCTGGCTGTGGGGAATGTGCCGCGCCGCTGTCACAACTGCGGAAAATATTTTCTCCTGACTGCAGGCTACAACACCTGCTACTGTAACAGCATTGCTCCAGGTGAGGCAGAGCGCACCTGCCGGAAGGTAGGTGCTCACCGGAAGGAGGCCCAGGGCAAAGCGAACCGCACTCCGGCCCAGGTGGAATATGACCGTACCTATAACCGTTTGAAACAGAGGAAGAACCGTAGAAAGATTAGTGTGGATGAGTGGAACTCCGCTGTAGCCAGAGCACAGGATCTGCTAAGGCGCTCTGAAAGCGGGGAGTTGAGTGACGAGGAATTAAAAAAACAGTTAGAAACTCTGTAACAAAATACAGGCCGGCAGGAACTAACCTGCCGGCCATATGGATTGTGTCCGAAAAGTATTTCTTTGTTATACACTGTATCAAAAAGTGCCTGCTATACCATGCTGAGAGATAAAGTACCATAAGATGCACCGCTGCGGCAATCGTGCGGTAGCTGGAATGGCACTGATGCGTGCGGCGGTCCTCACAGTAGAGCAGGTAGACGTAGACCGTGATGGCACCGTGACCAATGTTCAGGAAAAAGAGTTTATTGGGTAGAGAGAAAAAATTCTTGCCGGTGTTTTTGAATACAGGAACCATTTGTTGATCCAGCAGCCCTCGATGATTGAGTTCAGAGAGTTGTTCTGCGACCCATTGAATGAATTGTTCCTTTGGCACTACCAAATGGTTGCTCACCCGCAGCACTGGAAAGTACGGCTCGTGCATGAGCTCGAAAGCACTGGACGGTGACACGCCCAACACCTTTGCACCGTTTTGGCATTGAGAAACAGCGGCAGTTCATCGTAGCTTTTAAAACCTGATTCTTGCATGCGTACCTCCTCTATCGTTCTCCTGTTTTCTGTCTTGCTGATTTTTGGCCGGGGAACTGTAGGTGTGATATGACTTCCAATCGTATGGGGAGGAAGAAGACCGTTTAATAACCTGTTTTTGAGAATTTTTAGAGTGTAGTTGACTGGGGAAAAGAAAAACCGGGCGCACGAGAAGAACACGGTGACCAGCAGGAAACTGCATGGTTTCGTGTTCTTCTTATGCGCCCGGCAATTTGGTGACTCAAAGATAACTGTCTTAGGACCCGTAGCTCGGTGCAACATGATTACAATTATTTATCATGCTTTGATATTAACAGGACATTCAATCTATGTCAATGCTGCATTAGAGAGTTTATTCACATTTTGAACCAATTATCTTTAGCGGCATATGGTGTGAAAATGTGAGCACATAAAGACCTTAATAATTTCCTTATACAGATATGGCAAGGTTAATGCACTTTTTATCAAATAGGACATATGATAACCACACAAAACAGCCTACTAGGCGATTGCAGGAGTGGTTTTTATGGACTATGGAGTTTGGACTTTGGTTCCAGTCCTGTTGGTTATTGTCTTTGCATTAAAAACAAAACGCACATTAGAGTCATTGATTTTTGGTACGATGCTTACCTACGTTATAACAAATGCGGCATTACTTCCCGTAGAAGGTGTAGATGCCTTAGGCCATATCCCGTCCGACTGGATGGATGCCTTTTTCCGCGTGGCTACCGACTACTCTCATCAGTGGGTATTTTGGGTATGTGCACTTTTTGGAAGCCTGATTACCTTGTTGGGGGCTTCTCATGGTACCCTTGGATTCACCAAAATTTTGGGGCGACTTTGCCGAGGGCCGAAATCTACCATGCTGGTTACATGGATTATGGGTATCCTAATTTTTGTAGATGACTACTTAAATATTATGACATTGAGCACCTGTATGAAAAAGCTTACCGACCAGCGGAAAGTCCCTAGAGAAGCTTTATCCTATATTATAGATTCCACGGGTGCACCAGTGTGTGCAATTCTACCGTTTTCTACTTGGGCCATTTTCTTTTCAGGCTTATTTTTTGCCCAACCGGGCGTAGCAGATCTAGGGTATGGATCTGCAATGGAGACTTTTTATCATGTTATACCGTTTACATTTTATGCAATTGTAGCGGTAATTATTGTGCCATTATTTATTATGGGCTTCGTTCCTAAAATTGGACGAATGAGAACGGCGTACCGACGACTGCGGGAAACTGGAAAAGTCTACTCTCCTGAGAGTGCTGCGCTCAATGAAGAAGATGACGAGTCGGAATTCCAGTCACAGGGGAACATTATCGATTTTGTTTTGCCAGTAGGCGTGCTAATTGCGTTGGCTATTTTTTCTGGGGAATTATTTTTGGCAGTTGTAGCTGCAATAGGTGTATGCTTTATACTCTACATTCCTCGCGGTAAGATGAGCTTTACAAAATTTTGTGATCTTTCTATGCACGGTTTCTGCAATATGATTCCTACAGTGGCAATTATTTTCTTTGCTTTTGTGATGCAAGAGGCAATGTCTGATATTGGAATTGCAAATTATATCATTACCTTGATGCAGCCCTACATCAATGCGGTAATTTTTCCTTTGGTTACCTTCCTAGTGGTGGCGCTTTTAAATTTTTCGACAGGCAGTGTATGGGGAATCCCAGCTATTGTAGCACCAATTCTACTTCCTCTGGCACAGAGCGTGGATGCAAATCTGGTTTTGGTTATGGGCGCGATTGTGTCTGGAGCAACATTGGGCAGCCACGCCTGTTTTTATTCGGATGCAACAGTTTTGACCTCCAGCTGCTGTAAGATGGAGAATATGGATCATGCTCTTTCGCAGATTCCTTATGCACTGTGTGCAACGGGAATTTCTGCGGTTGGTTATTTGGCATGTGGTATGCTCATGTAGGGGAGGGAATTTAAATGTCGTATTATCTAAGGCAGGGAAATATCGTGAATGTCGCTACTGATGCCATTGTTAACGCAGCAAACACCGAACTCACTCGAACGCCAGGAATTTGCGAAGCAATTTTTTCGGCTGCGGATACTGTAAAACTGGAACAGGCTTGCCAAAGAATTGGGCACTGTGCAATCGGGCATTCTGCCGTGACACCTTCTTTTGGACTGCCAGCCCGGTATATTATTCATGTGGCAGGGACAAATTGGTATGGCGGGACGGAGCGAGAACGCATGCTTCTTGAGGATTGCTACCGTCGGGCTATGGCCAGAGCACAGGCTTGTAACTGTAAAAGTATTGCATTTCCCCTGATCTTTTCGGGCGAGTACCATATCCCACGAGAAGAGGCGATTCGGATAGCGGGGAAAGCAATTTCTGATTTTGTAGATCGCCATCCCGAGTTGGATGTGGTTCTGGTTCTCTATAAACCAGGAATTTATGCTATGGCCAAGCGCATTTTAGCGTGGAGTGAGACAGACAAATATGAACCGGACGCCAAATAGTTTTGGCGTCCGGTTTTTTACGGCCTTTATCCCATCTTAATAGCATGGACGAATTATTTATAATTTCATAGTACTAGCCATGATACGATAAAATAAAAAGTGTATTTTTGATGAAAGTCAGGAGGAAAATGCATATGGGTGAAGAAAAAAGAAACCAGGAATATGCATCGTCTTTTTCCGAAGATTCAGTTTCTCCCGGTAGGCTAAAGATATTCTTTGGTTATGCCGCAGGGGTTGGCAAAACCTACGCAATGCTTGAGGCGGCCCATCAGGCGCAAAAAGAGGGAATCAATGTTGTAGTGGGCTATGTAGAGCCGCATGCTAGGCCGGACACATTGGCACTTCTGGACGGGCTGGAGGTTTTGCCCTGCAAAGAGATCGACTACCGTGGGATCAAACTAAAGGAATTTGATTTGGATCAAGCTCTGCAAAGAAAGCCACAGCTGATTTTGGTAGACGAGTTGGCTCACAATAATGCACAGGGATGTCGGCACACAAAGCGGTATCAAGATGTGGAAGAATTGCTTCAGGCCGGAATCAATGTGTATACAACAGTGAATGTGCAGCATTTGGAGTCGCTGAATGATTTGGTATCATCAATTACTGGAATCGCAGTAAATGAGCGGATACCAGATCATGTTTTTGACCGGGCCAATCAAGTTGAATTGGTGGATATTGAACCAGATGAATTGGTAAAACGGCTTCAGGCAGGAAAAGTATATCGAGAGCGCCAGGCAAAGCAGGCGCTTCAGAATTTCTTCACCACAGAGAATCTGGCTGCGCTGCGTGAAATTGCGATGCGTCGTACTGCGGACCAGCTAAATCGTACAGCCCTTCAGGCAGGAAAAGGAAAAAGCGCCAAGGCTGGAGAACATATTTTAATTTGTTTGTCATCTGCCCCGTCAAACGCCAAGGTAATCCGGACGGCAGCGCGTATGGCGGAAGCCTTTCATAGCGGGTTTACGGCGCTGTTTGTTCAGACACCGGAAACAAAAGAACTTTCTGGAGAGAATCTGAAACGCCTTCGCGGAAACCTGCGTTTGGCTGAGCAGTTGGGAGCACAGATTGCGACCGTCTATGGTGCGGATCCTGCGGAGCAGATTGCGGAATATGCTCGGGTTAGCGGTGTGACCAAAATCGTGATGGGCCGTATTAACCATAAGCAGAATTTTATTACCGGGAAAAAAAGCTTGGCAGATCGATTGATCGAATTAACAGACCTGGATGTTTATATTATCCCAGACCACCAGCCCTTGTATAAAAAGCGTATGGGCAGAATTCGGATATCCGGTTCGAGGTTCAGCTGGAAGGATACTGCTATTATGCTGTTATCTCTAATTTTATCGACTGCGGTGGGCTTTGGATTTTTTTACGCAGGATTCAGCGAGTCAAATATTATTACAGTGTATATCTTGGGAGTGCTGCTTACAGCAGTTTGGACTGGCGGACACTTTTACGGAGCGATTGCCTCTCTATTAAGTGTTGCGGCATTCAATTACTTTTTTACAGTTCCACGGTTTACATTTCAGGCCTATGACCCCAGTTACCCAGTCACATTTCTAATTATGCTCTTTTCCAGTATTATTGCCAGTTCTTTGGCTAGCCGAGTGAAGGCACAGGCACGTTTGGCTGCGGAAAAAAGTTATTATACAGAGCTTCTGCTGGAGAGTAGTCAGAAATTGCAAAAGGGGCGTACAGAGTGGGATTGCCTGCACCTTGCGGCAGAGCAGCTAAATCGGATGTACGACCGTCCTATTCTCTATGCGCTGAATGAAGCAGAAGGAACCTTGAATTTTCGGATTGAACCGGAAGATGAAAAAAGCATTTTGACCGGATTAAATTCTGAAGATATTGGTGTAGCTAAGTGGGTACAGAAGAACAATAAGCATGCAGGGGCAACTACAAATACGCTGCCGGACGCGAAATGGTTGTTCCTGTCAGTCAGAGGAGCGCAAGGTGTGATGGGGATTGTGGGAATCCCCATCGTAGGGTATTCTGTCCCAGATGCGTTTGAAAAAAACTTGATGATTGCAATTTTAAGTGAGTGTGGCTTGAGTCAAGAGCGAATTCGTCTGCAGGAGGAACGAAACCGGGCAGAGCTTCAAGCTCAGAAAGAACGACTCCAGGCTAATTTGCTGCGGGCAGTGTCTCATGATCTCCGTACCCCGCTGACCAATATCAGCGGAAGCGCAGGGATGTTGATGCAGGAGGAGAGATTACTGGATCAGGCTGCTCGAAAGACGCTCTATACCTCTATATATGATGATACCAACTGGCTCATCAATATGACAGAGAACCTACTGATTGCCACTCATCTGGGAACCGATAAGGAAGCTTTTAAAACCAGTCCTGAATTGCTGGATGAATTGTTCGAGAGTGTCATACGCCATTTGGACCGCAGGGCGGCAGATCACCAGATTTCCGTCCAATTGGACAATGATACATTAATGGCAACAATGAATATACGGTTGATTCAGCGTGTGCTCATCAATATTATGAACAATGCCATTCAGTATACCCCCAAGGGTTCGCATATTGAACTGAGGGGACTACAGGTAGGGGATAAGGTACAGATTATAGTTTCAGACGATGGCCCCGGTATTCCGGACAGCGCCAAAAAGCATTTGTTTGATTTGTTTTATACGGCAGGACAGGGAAAGGCAGACTGTCAGAGAGGTCTCGGTCTGGGACTGAATCTCTGTCAAGCGATTGTGGCGATGCACGGAGGAGAAATTACGGTATCGGATCACAAACCGTCTGGGACAATGTTCCAATTTTCCTTGCCAGTTGTATATCCCAAATAGGGAAAAGCGACCACTGGGGCATTTAAAAAGCAAAGCTGCATTAATGCTATGTTAATATCAATCAGCTTTCCTTAATCCCTATTTATTACGCCGTGGGGTATCCTAGGTAAGCAAAACGGATGAGTACTTGTTTTGCGGTTGGGACGCAAAGAAAGGAGAAAAGCGAAATGGCGGAATACATGGTAATCCGGCTGATAATGGCGGGAAGCATAATTGGACTGCTTTTGCTGTTGTGCGGTGTAAAAAAGTTGATTCACATGGCAATATCACATACGAAGCGGTCTAGAGAGGTTTCTCACATCCAGTAAAGAAGGGAGTTTTAAACATGATGGATCTGCTCATGATTGGAACCTTACTGATCTCATTTGGACTGGTATGGCTTCTGGTAAAGTGGTGTCAGAAGCAAGTTGAGGAACAAGAATAATCAAGTGGGAGGAACTGTTATGATTTTGCTTGGCATTATTGTTCTGCTTCTGGGTGGGTATCTGGTCTATGCCCTGGCCCACCCAGATCGGTTTTAAAGAGGAAGATACAGTTTAGGAGGAATTACTTATGTTACAGCTGGTACTGACAATTCTCATTTATTTGATAATTGTCATTCCAGTAGGGCGGTATATGTATCATATCGCCGCTGGAAAGCATACCTTTGCAGACCCGGTATTTGACCGGGTGGATGGGGTGATTTATAAGATTGGTGGGGTCAACCCCGACAAGGGAATGAATTGGAAGCAATATGTGCTGGCCCTGATCGGGACCAACGCAGTCATGATTGGCATTGGTTATCTGATCTTGCGTATCCAGAGTATTCCGTTTTTTAACCCCAACGGTATTGAAGGCATGGAGCCCACTCTGTCCTTTAACACGATTATCAGTTTTATGACCAACACCAACCTGCAGCACTACTCCGGTGAAAGCGGCCTGAGCTATCTGTCCCAGATGCTGGTCATTATCTTTATGATGTTCGTCTCCGCTGCGACTGGCTATGCCGCCTGTGTGGCCTTTATCCGCGGCCTGGCGGGCAAAACCAAGGACAATGTGGGCAACTTTTTTGTGGATCTAGTCCGGATCACTACCCGTATCTTGATCCCCTTCTCCATCGTAGGCGGACTGCTGCTGGTTTGGCAGGGCGTGCCCCAGAACTTTGACAGCAATGTAGTGGTCAAGACGCTGGAGGGGACCTTCCAGACCATCGCCATGGGTCCCATTGCTGCACTGGAGATCATTAAGCACTTGGGAACTAACGGCGGCGGCTTCCTGGGTGCCAACTCCAGCACCCCGCTGGAGAACCCCACGATCCTCTCCAATCTTATGGAGCTCTACTCCATGATGCTGCTGCCCGGCGCCTGCGTCATTACCTTCGGCAAGATGGTCGGCGACAGCCGGAAAGAGCATCTGGCTAAGCTGGCTCCCGATAATGCACTGCCTGAGCACCGTGAGGGCATCACTGCTAAGATTTATGGACGCGAGGGCCGCAGCATTTTCCTTGCCATGGGTATTTTGTTCCTGGTTGGCCTGAGCCTGTGCTATTGGTCGGAAAGCCAGGGCAACCCCCTCTTGGCCCAGATTGGTCTGAATCAGTCCATGGGCAGCATGGAGGGCAAGGAAGTCCGGTTCGGTATTCCGCAGTCGGCTATGTTCACCACGGTTACCACCTCCTTTACCACCGGAACCGTCAACAACATGCACGACACCCTGACTCCCCTGGGTGGCATGGTCCCCCTGCTGCATATGATGCTCAACTGTGTCTTCGGCGGCAAGGGTGTTGGCCTGATGAATATGATTTTGTACGCCATCCTGGCGGTGTTCATCTGCGGTCTAATGGTAGGGCGTACTCCCGAATATCTTGGTAAGAAGATTGAGGGACGTGAGATGAAGCTTACCGCATTAGCCATCATTATCCACCCTCTGCTGATTCTCGCTTTCTCCGCTCTGGCGGTGGCGACAGCTGCCGGTCAGGCTGGCATTACCAATCCCGGCTTCCACGGCCTGAGCCAGGTGCTGTATGAATACGCCTCCTCTGCAGCGAATAACGGATCCGGATTTGAAGGGCTTGCAGATAATACCTACTTCTGGAACATTACCACCGGTATTGTCATGTTCCTGGGGCGGTATCTGCCCATCGTGATTCAATTGGCCATTGCAGGCTCGCTGATGAAGAAGAACTATGTTAACGAGTCTGCTGGCACGCTGCGGACCAGTACCGTAAGTTTTGCTGTGATTCTTGTGTTCGTGGTGTATATCTTTGCTGCGCTGACATTCTTCCCGGCGCTGGCGCTGGGCCCCATTGCTGAACATCTGACCCTTTGGGGCTAAGGAGGATTTTCGTAATATGAGTAAGAAACAAAATAAAAAGCTGCTGACCCCGGAGATCCTGAAACAGGCTCTCATCGGTTCGGTAAAAAAGCTGGACCCCCGATATATGATCAAGAATCCGGTCATGTTCGTCGTGGAAATCGGCTTCCTGATCACGCTGCTGCTGACGATTGTGCCGGGGCTGTTTGGTGAGGGCGATACCGGCCTGCGTATTTACAATTTGATCGTTTCCATTATTCTGCTGGTGACGGTGCTGTTTGCTAACTTCGCGGAGTCCGTGGCCGAGGGCCGCGGCAAGGCTCAGGCAGCCAGCCTGAAGAAGACCCAGAAAGATACCGAAGCCCACCTGCTGGACGAGAATGGGAACGAGACCATCGTCTCCTCCAGTCAGCTGAAAAAGGGCGATGTGGTCATGGTGGTGGCCGGCGAGGTCATCCCTGGCGACGGCGAGGTCATTGAGGGCATTGCCTCCGTGGATGAGTCTGCCATTACTGGTGAGTCTGCGCCCGTGGTTCGTGAGAGCGGCGGCGATTTCTGCTCGGTTACCGGCGGTACCACCGTGGTTTCCGACTGGCTGAAGATTCGCATTACCTCCGAGCCGGGCAATAGCTTCCTGGACCGGATGATCGCCTTGGTTGAAGGAGCTTCCCGGAAAAAGACTCCCAATGAGATTGCCCTGAATACACTGCTGGTTTCTCTGACCATCATTTTCCTGATTGTAATTGTGACTCTGTACCCCATTGGTATTTACAGTGGTGTGCAGCTACCCGTTTCTACGCTGATTGCGTTGATGGTTTGTTTGATTCCGACTACGATTGGCGGCCTGCTCTCCGCCATCGGCATTGCCGGTATGGACCGTGTGACCCGTTTTAATGTGATCGCTATGTCCGGTAAGGCTGTGGAGGCTTGCGGCGATGTGGACACCATGATCTTGGATAAGACGGGCACCATCACCTTTGGTAACCGCCTGGCTGCGGATTTCTTTCCTGTGGAAGGAGCTGCTCGCAGCGATCTCATTCGCTGTGCGGCCCTCACCAGCCTGCACGATGAGACCCCCGAAGGCAAGTCCACGCTGGAACTGGCCCGCCGCCTGGGTGATACCAGCGAGGAACAGCCCGGCTCCACCTTTATGGAGTTTACCGCTCAGACCCGTATGAGCGGTGTGGACCTGCCTGACGGTACAAAGGTGCGTAAAGGTGCTTCCGACGCCATTGAACAGTATATCAAAGAGCAGGGCGGAAAGATTCCTGCCGACCTGCACGCCCATGTGGAAGAGGTTTCTTCCCTGGGCGGTACGCCGTTGGTAGTGTGCGAGAACAACAGGGTGCTGGGCGTCATCTATCTGAAGGACACGGTAAAACCCGGTATGGTGGAGCGCTTTGAGCGCCTGCGCGCCATCGGCATCAAGACCATCATGTGTACCGGCGACAACCCCCTGACGGCGGCCACCATTGCCAAGGAGGCCGGCGTGGACGGCTTTATCGCAGAGTGCAAGCCTGAGGATAAGATCAGCGTGATCAAGAAGGAACAGGCTGAGGGCAAGATCGTAGCTATGACCGGCGACGGCACCAACGACGCCCCAGCTCTGGCCCAGGCCAATGTGGGCCTGGCCATGAACTCCGGCACCAGTGCTGCCAAAGAAGCGGCCAACATGGTGGATCTGGATTCCGATCCCACAAAGATTCTGGAAGTGGTCGAGATTGGCAAGCAGCTGCTCATTACCCGTGGCTCCTTGACCACCTTCTCCATTGCCAACGACATCGCAAAGTACTTTGCCATTATCCCCGCTATGTTTATGGCATCCATTCCCCAGCTGGGGGTGCTGAATATCATGCACCTGACCACGGAATACAGCGCGATCCTGTCGGCTCTGATTTTTAACGCCATCATCATTCCCTGCCTTATCCCTCTGGCGATGAAGGGCGTCAAGTACCGCCCCATGTCTTCCGGAAAAATGTTGGCACGCAACATGATGATTTATGGCTTGGGCGGTGTGATTACTCCCTTTGTGGGCATTAAACTGATCGATATGATCATTGCCCCGCTCCTCATCGGCCTTGTCTAAGGAGGTTTCCGTTATGAATGATACAAATAAACAGACCACAATGCACTGGGTCCGCCAGTCTGTGGTTGTGACATTGATCCTGTTGCTGCTGTGTGGCTTTGCATTCCCAGTAGTGCTCAGTGGTCTGTCTGCGGTTATTTTCCCCGGCCAGGCCAAGGGTAGTCTGGTGACTGCAGATGGGGAACCGGTAGGTGCTGCCAATGTGGGCCAGGACTTTACAGAGCCTTATTTCATGAAATGCCGCCCTTCTGCTTACAATTACAATACTTATTACGAGGATGAGGAAGGTAACCAGTTCTATAATGACGGTACAGAGTTTGCCGGTTTGGCTTCCGGCAACAACAACTATGCTCCGTCCAACCCTGCCCTGACTGAGCGGGTGGAGGCCGACATTGAAGAGTTCTTGGCGGCAAATCCCGGCGTGAAGCGGGAGGATATCCCTGCCGACCTGATGACTGCCTCCGGATCTGGTCTGGATCCCCATGTCTCTCCTGAGAGTGCTCAGATTCAGATCCCCGCCCTGGCCCAGGCCTCCGGCCTGAGCGAGGAGGAGCTCAGCCAGATTGTGGCCGACAACACCACCGGCAAGCTGCTGGGTGTTTTCGGGGAAGAGACCGTCAATGTGCTGGGCGTAAATCTGGACATCGCAAAGGCCATGGGCCTGGTAAGCCAGACAACAAAATAAGGGTAGCTTTCTGAGTCCCCTAATTGGAGGCGAACGAAATGCAATTTCATTATGAGAAGACACTGGAGCGTGGGTTTGAAACATTGCTGCCTGTCGAAGATGATACACCAGCGTGGCTTCTGCTCTCCTTAGCAAGCGCTCTGCGTGATTGGTTTGGACAGTCCCACAAGGTGGCTTGTCAACAAGGACAGATGCAGGTCCAATTTGGATATGAGGTCCAATCTGTCCCTGTCTTGGAATTTGCACAGACATTTGGACCACTGATTTATAAGGTCGCTTCGACATGGCCTGTACAGGTGTTTGGAATGTCGGACAGAGATGAATTGGTTGAGCTTTCGTTTGTGCAGATAGATGGCAAATATACGCTGAAACAGAGGAATATTTCCGGAGTTTGGTATGATGAGCTGTGTGATTTTTATATTTGCATAACATTTCCAAACGCTTTGGCGGCGGAAGCAATGGCATTGCTGTTATCGGCGGCAGAGGATGAAGAGAATCAGGTTGTGGCGCTGGATTGGAGCTATAGTGATTTTCTGGAGGAGCAGAAGCTAGCTCAAATGGACCGTACACTTTCCTTCTGTTACGTATCTTTTTCACAGGAAATTGTGCAGGAGTGCCCCGAGGCATGTTTGACCGGACTTGCACTCAATCAAAAGCAAACATTGTGGAAATTGTTTTTGGCAAAGCATCTTTCGCCGCCAGAATTTGAGTGGATCAAAGATATGCTACCGAGACACGGGGTACCAAACTGGATTGAGTGGCAGTTGGCCCTTTACCAGGTACTAGATGAGCTGGGCATTCGATTTTCTTGTTGCGGAAATCAGTTTGAACTGTTGAACTGTAACGGAGAACGCCTTTATTTTGGTGTAAATCATCCCAGTGCAGCTGAACATGTTTTGATGAAAGTTTTGTTTCCACTCAATCAATGACGCAATCCATTCAATAAACACGAGCCCACCGGCTTACCTGCATATTTCAGGAAAGCCGGTGAGCTTTTATTTTTTCTTAAGCTTGTGCGTGTAATCTTTTTCCCAATTTTAGTTCCTATGCGCTATGATAGTGGCATAAGGAGGGGACAGATATGCTTACCTTGCTCAAACGTGTCTCTCATTTTGAAAAGAAAATGGATGCCTCGATGGAACGGTTTATGTTCCACCACAGAGTTTGGGGCTTTTTAATAATGTTTATTGGAATGCCTATCTTTACTTTAGCCGCGGTGTGTGCCTGTACGACCATCGTTATTTTTCCAATGGCACTTGTATGCGGATGGCTCTAATATAAACAGGTAATCCAGGATATGTTCAATTAATGTTAAAAAGGCGGCATCTTAATGCCGCCTTAATATATGCCTAAATACGTTAATACCTCTTTTATATGATCTGTGGATAATGAAAGCATAAAGAAAAGACAAAGATGTATTAAGAGGAGGAGACTTATGTGGCAGCTTTTACATAAAAACAATAAGTCCCCATTCCGGATTATTATATTTGGCTTTCTGTTGGTCATTTTAGTGGGAAGTTTGTTACTAATGCTTCCCATATCAACAAAAGCAGGGATTTGCACACCCTTTTTAGATGCTCTGTTTACTTCAACATCTGCAGTTTGTGTTACTGGATTAGTGATCCATGATACTGCCACTTATTGGTCCAATTTTGGGCAGTCTGTCATTATTTTGCTGATCCAGATTGGTGGGCTGGGAGTTGTGACTGTAGCAGGTGCATTTGCTATCCTGTCGGGCAGAAAGATAGGACTGATGCAGCGAAGCACCATGCAGGAAGCGATTGCGGCGCCCAATGTGGGAGGAATCGTACGGCTGACCGGGTTTATTCTAAAAACGGCTCTGGCGGTAGAGCTGCTGGGAGCAGCGCTGCTGTTTCCGGTGTTTTTCCGTGAGTTTGGACTTTTAAAGGGAGCGTGGTATTCACTATTTCATTCCATTTCTGCCTTTTGTAATGCAGGATTTGATTTAATGGGGGTAAAAACCCCGTTTTCTTCTCTGACCGATTATGCGAGCAATCCTGTCATTTCCATCGTGATCGCGCTGCTCATTGCCATTGGCGGCATTGGCTTTTTGACCTGGGAAGATATCCGGACAAACGGCCTGCATTTTCAAAAGTATCGCATGCAGAGCAAAGTCATTCTTACGGTGACGGGCGCTTTGATTCTGATTCCCACCATCTATTTTTTCCTGTTTGAATTTACCCAGGCACCAATGGGAGAGCGGGTCCTGTTATCCTTCTTTCAGGCGGTTACACCAAGGACCGCTGGGTTTAATACCGCAGATTTAACGGCCCTGAGCGAGACCGGACAGTTCGTCATTATCATTCTCATGCTGATTGGCGGTTCACCCGGATCTACCGCAGGCGGAATGAAAACCACGACTTTGGCAGTCCTATTGGCTAGTTCTCTTGCCGTTTTTCGCCGCCGAGAGAACCCCCACTTTTTTAACAGACGGGTTTCAAATGAGACAGTATCTCAGGCCGCAACTGTTTTGATGATGTACCTGATTTTGTTTTTAACTGGAGGGCTTGTGATCAGTAAGGTAGAAAATTTGCCTATCCTGACTTGCTTATTTGAAACGGCTTCTGCTATCGGAACAGTAGGGCTTTCACTTGGAATTACACCACAGCTCAATTGGATCTCGCACCTAATATTAATTGGATTGATGTTTTTTGGACGAGTAGGAGGGTTAACGCTCATATTTGCGGCCCTTTCTAATTTCCAAGGAAACAGTGCCAGACTACCACAAGAACGAATTACAGTTGGATAATGTACTACAATGGAGGATTTATGAAAACTATTTTATTGATTGGATTAGGGCGCTTTGGACGCCATATTGCTATGAAGTTAAATGAATTGAATCATCAGGTTATGGCTGTCGACAAAGATGAGGATAGAGTTAATGCAATTCTTCCGTTTGTTACCAATGCTCAAATCGGAGATAGCACCAGTGAGGAATTCCTCACTGCTATTGGCGTTCGTAATTTTGATGTATGTATCGTGGCCATCGGAGATAACTTTCAGAGTTCTCTGGAGACCGCTTCTCTTCTAAAAGAATTGGGCGCAAAAAAAGTAGTGGCAAGGGCTGCTCGAGATGTGCAGGCGAAGTTTCTACTGCGCAATGGAGCCGATGAAGTGGTATACCCAGAGAAGCAGATGGCCGTTTGGACTGCAATTCGTTATAGTTCAGACCATATTTCTGATTATATTGCGTTAGGGGATGATCACGCTATTTTTGAAATTGAAGTGCCAAAAGACTGGGTAGGAAAGACCATTGGGCAGCTGGATGTAAGGAGACGGTACAATGTTAACATCATGGCAGTAAAGCAGAACGGAAAGTTTGCTATGACGGTTATTACACCAGATACATTCTTGCCTGAGCACAGTACGATTTTGGTCTTGGGAACTCAGCGGGACATTCAAAAATGTTTTCATATATAGCGTCTGTACAAAGTTGAGAGAGGAAGTGGTATGGATGGAAGCACTTGTTTTGGTGGGAGGATTTTTGGCGTTCGCGGCATTGGGCTATTATGCCATTTCCAAACTTGGAGATTTTTTGGATAACAACCAAGTATATATTGATGCAGAATATAATCAACAGGAAAAACAGGATTGTCTAAATATTGCGACTGCAGATGTTTGGTCGATGCAGATAGGGTCCAAAGTGCTAAAGGATATAAAAAAACAACACCCCCATTTGCATTGTACGGTTTTAATGGGTGAAGAACCCGAGTTGCTCCATGCTTTGCGTGCAGGAAATGTGGACGTAGTAATCATACATTCCAATGTAGAAAATAATGAAGAAGTCCGACAAAGGAAGGTTATACTCCAAACACAGCCGTTTATTAATGAGGATGGTGTAAAAATAACATCTGTTCATGCGGCAATGCAAGATCAATTTGTTGTATGGAAAAATCAAGATCACCGATCGTTTACCATGGAATTTGTCGAGAGGCTTTGCGGACAGGGTATGTAGTACTATGCTATAATATATTGCCTTGAAAGGAGGGACTGTAATGACTACAGATAAACAAATAGGAACTATGGTGAAAAAACAAGGAAGACTTACTATTTTTGCAAGTTATTTTTCTGGTGCAGGAAAAAGCTTCGCTATGATGAAAGCGGCGGAAAAGGCTAAGGCAGACGGGGTAGATGTAGTAATTGGTGTGGGTCCCTCAGAGCAGTGGCCCGAGACAAAAAAATTGGCAGACATTTTTGAGAAAGTTCCCAGTAAGATGGTGCGGCAAAGCGGGCAAAAAGGCTATGAAATAGACTTGGATGCCTGTTTGAGAAGACAGCCGCAACTTATTGTTATTGATGAGCTTTCACATAGAAATGCGGATGATTCTCGCCACAGAAAGCGATATCAAGACATAGCGGAGTTACTAAAAGCGGGAGTAGACATTTATACAACGCTGGACATTCAACATGTTGAAAGCATTCAGGATTCTGTGTTCTCGATCTTGAGAGTGCCTATTTTGGAACGCATTCCAGATCACGTGTTTGACCGGGCAGCACAGGTGGAGTTTGTTGATGTTGAGCCGGAACGGCTGCAGCAGCGGCTGTTGCAGCAAAAGAAGGGAGCCTTGCTTTCCAACTGCTCATTATCCCAATTAAGCGCCCTGCGTGAAGTAGGGCTGCGCCGCTGCGCCGATCGGGCGGCTTTGTACACCCAGGTCAATCACAGTCAAACAGGGTACCGTACCCATGAGCACATTCTGGTGTGCCTTTCTTCTGCTCCTTCTAATGAGAAGATTATACGTACAGCTGCTCGAATGGCGAGTGCGTTTCGATGCGGCTTTACTGCATTGTTTGTGGAAACGAAAGAGTTCCAGTGGATCACTCCGGTAGATAAAGAGCGGCTTCAGTCCAATATTCATCTGGCACAGCAGTTGGGCGCATCGGTTGAGACGGTTTATGGAGATGACGTGGCATATCAGATTGCGGAATTTTCACGATTATCTGGAGTGACAAAGATTGTGCTTGGCCGCAGCGGAATGCCGCGCCCATGGCTGGGAAAGGCATCTTTAACAGAACGATTGATCGAGCTGACTCCTGAATTGGATATTCATATCATTCCGGATAATGGATTAAATAAGCATTTTTCTGCTAAACACTGGGAAATCATGCACATGCAGGCGGTATCTGTGATAGATTTAGCGAAAAGTGTATTGATTCTCATCTTAACTACTGTAATTGGTTTTTTATTTTACAATTGGGGCTTGACGGAGGCCAATATCATTCCCCTTTATATTTTGGGGGTCATGCTGGTTTCCGTGTCCACCAAAAGTTCGATCTGCAGCTTTATTGCCTCCATCGTCAGTGTGCTGACATTCAATTTCTTTTTCACGGAACCCAGGTTTTCTCTGCACGCCTACGATAGCGGCTATCCGGTTACATTTCTGATCATGTTCCTTGCTTCATTGATTACTGGTTCGTTGGCCTCTAGACTAAAGTCTCATGCCAAACGTTCTGCCCAAGTGGCGTGGCGTACAAAGCTGTTGTTTGAAACGGACCAGAATCTTCAAAAGGCACGAAATCAGGAAGAAATTATTTCTGTTACGGCAAGGCAGCTGCTGAAAATTTTTCAGCGGGATATCGTGGCATATCGTGTCAAGCAAGAAAAATTGATGGATCCGGAAGTATTTCTTTTGGATGAAGCCAAGTCCGCTGACAGCTACACGACGCAGAAGGAGCAGGATGTAGCAAGGTGGGTCCTTACAAACAATAAACGGGCGGGAGCGGGAACGGACACCCTTTCCGATGCTTGCTGCACCTATCTGTCGGTCCGCACGGGTAAGCAGGTATATGGGGTCGTAGGGATTGCTGCATTGGACAAGCCATTGGATTCCTTTGAAACAAGTATTCTCTTTTCTGTCCTGGGAGAATGCGCGCTTGCCCTTGAAAATCA
>ENA-ORTH01001030-ORTH01001030.1-human-gut-metagenome-genome-assembly--contig:-NODE-1030-length-31203-cov-4.403268_pt1 | contig 31203 bp, 24 predicted proteins | sample MGYA00241914_ERZ509192 | MGnify/ENA primary metagenome ERZ509192 (study PRJEB26280, sample SAMEA2338826) | human gut metagenome | biome: human gut; feature: human-associated habitat; material: faeces... | reverse complement strand
CATTAGTCTTCTTTTGAACCACTCGCCTAGCGAGTGGTTTTCGATATACAAAAAGGCCGGCGTATCTGTAAGCCGATACGCCGGGTTTATCACCTTGCCATATTTATTTGTTGCTTTTCCGCATCTCTCCAGGCGACATTCCGTAATGCTCCCGGAAAACACGGATAAAATAGCCTGTGTGAGAATAGCCTACCATCCATGTCACATTGCTGGCCGTATATTTTCCTGTGAGCAGCAATTCTTTGGCTGCTTCCATTCGCTTCTCCGTGATATATTCGTTGACTGTACAGCCAAAGCAGTGCCGGAACCCTTCTGTCAGCCGCTTTTCACTGACCGCTGCCCGCTGAGCTACTTGGGCAATCGTCAATGGGTGCGCATAATTGCAGTTGATAAACTCTCTCGCCCTCAGCAGCGCCTCATACTCTTCGGCCGTAATTGAAAAGCCCAGCATATTGGCCGGTGACTGGCAGATCACCTCTTCGCAAAATACGGCAATCAGACGCAGGATCTGCCCCTCTGTATATATTTTCTTCAATTCATCGCAATAAGGGCAGTTTATCATTTCCGCCAATATTTTACTGACGCTTGGGGTATAGCGGTACAGCTTCGCCTGCCCGGCAGCCTCTGTGCTGCACACGGCATTGCGCAGGCAAATTGCAGAAAATATCTGCTGGTAAGTATTCCGGTCCAGCGTAATGCTGACGGAGCGGCAGCGCTGGCCGCCTCGAAATGTGCTGCGGCAGTACCCAATCGCGCCATGGCTTACCTGGCATTGCTGTGCGCCCAGAAAGAAGTGGTATTCCTTTTCCCCCTGCAGATAACACCATTCAAATTCTCCATCCAGGCAAAAGCTGATTTGAAATATCTTCTGCTCTCTGATATCTTCCTCCATAATGGTATCTTTATAGAACATAAAATCCGATATCGTCAGGCTCATCCCCGGCCGGACATCCATCGTCTGCACGGTTCCATCTCCGGTTCCATTGGGAAAGCTGACCTCAGTGGTTCGGATGCGCCTGCCTTCGCTTCGCTCTCCCTTCCGCATCAAATATACGGCATTCAGCGTGATTGCGCTTTGAGGATAGTCAATATGCATGAGCTATTCCCCCCCTGACAAAAAGCATAAGATACCCTTTTTATTATAGTTAGCCATGTCAAACCCGCCAAGCCTGCCACAGCCCTCATAACAGCGCGGCGCTGTTTCGTCGCGTCAGCGCCTCCTGTACACAAAAAGCTGCTGGAACAGCAGGCCTGCGGCAGAGAGTGAAGCACTGAACAGCGTGTCCGCCTAGTTGGGCCGGAAGCCGGACGTCTATGAATAGCATATACTGCGCAGCGAAGAAGATGAAATAGTATGTCCGGCTCTTTAATTCGAATAGCCCTAAAAGGTACGATTTGAAGAATTACGCCTTCGGGACTGTATTCCCTTCGTTCCAAGCAGGGCTCTGTCACTCCGTAGCTTCATAGGGTGTCCATGTCATTTGGGATAACTGTGCCGCAGTGGGTGTATCCAATTTCAGGAAAACGGGAATATCGGCTCTTGCGCAAAAGAATTGATGGCGGCCGGGGCCAAACTCACGGCCACTGAATAAATGCCGCCATCTACCTTGCGGCAGGTAGACACTCCGCCCCAAAGCCCCCTCTTCCAGTATAGGGGCCACCAGTAAACTGCGCCCCAGCATGTACTGGTCATGACAGACCTGTGCCAACGAGTCTTGGGGCCAGTCTATCACTAAATGCGCCATCAATGGGCGAGCATCCCGGACACATACCTGTGCTTCCGCCGCCAAGTAGGGTAGTAGCTGCATACGCATCCGGGCGTAGTATCGGTAAATGTCCAACAGCCAAGGCGCATGAAGCCTGCGGGCCATATTCCAAGGGCTTCGGTCATTATCTATCGGAGCATCAATTGGCTCAGAGTGGAATTGCATCAGAGTGCTAAAAGCCGCAAAGCTTACACTGCGGCAATACAACTCAGCAGTGGGCAGGCGGCCCGCAAAACCGGCCAAGTCAAACCCCATGAACAATACCCCACTTAGCCCGGAAGAAAGGCAGGCTGACAGTTGGGCTTGTACTTCACTGAAGCAAGACTGCTGGTCTCCAGTCCAATGTATCGCAAAACGCTGAGCACCGGAATATCCTGCTCTGGTAAAGTTGACGCCCTCTACCTGATTCTGCTCCAGCAGCGTCCGGTAAGCGGCTTCATAGTACATAGGGTAAACATTACGCATCTGACGTCCGTTCAGGCCGTTAAAAAACACTGCGCGGTCATCAGTCACCAATTCGCCGCTATCTGTCTTGAAACCAACCACTCCGTACTCTTCCAGCAGATACCGCCGTTTTGCCTGCCACCAAGCCACAGCCTCCGGGTTTGTGAAATCCAGTAAAAGGCTGTCCTTGAACCAGCCCTCCGGGCAACGGAAGGGCGTGCCGTCCGGCATCATTACACAAAACCTTTTCCGTACAGCATACGCTATATCCTGCTGCGCCTGCGGGTAAGTTCCGGCTGGGGGCATACGCAGGATGGGCGCCTGCCACAAAATCAATTTCAGCCCCCTGTCCGCGATCTTTTTACAAAGGGCACTGGGGTCTGGCCAACGGAGGTCGGATGAAAAATCCAATTCAGCGTTTGTAAAACAATGGCTGCCCGGCTGTACTGGATGTACCGCATCCTCAAAACGGTCAAAAATAGTGTCATCACTCCACCGCTCCAGCACTAAAACAGTAGCTGGAATTCGGGTGCGCTCCAGCTGCTCCAACTGTTGTTCCACCTGTGCTGCACTTTCCCAACGATTGGAGGATACCCACGGCCCAAAACACCAGTCCGGCGGAGTGATTGCAGCTCCTGTTTCTGCCTGATAGGCCTGTAAGATCTCTGCCGGCGTGCCAAACAGAAACTCATCTTGAAATGCCAGTTCTCCTGCAGCGCACTGGTATTGGAGGCTGACTGAGATATATCCGCCGCTCGGTTTAAACTGGGCGGTCAGTTCACAGCCGCCTTGGTGGAATACTCCTATTCCCTGTTCTGTATAAAAAAACGGAATTGGCAGGTAACTGCGCTGTCCTTGGAAAGTAAACTGCTCAAAAGTACTGAACGATACAACACGCCCCGCCTGGTCTGGACCTGTATACCGTTCCCCGGTTCCATACAAATGCCGCCCGGCCAGTTGAAGCTCCAATTTGGCTTCCCAGATTCTTGCGTGGGAATCGGCCAGAAGCTCCATCCTTAATGGCGCCCTTAACCGCCACTGGCCATCTTTGCAAACCGAAATCTCTTTTTTCTCTAAACGAATACTCAGGTCTTCCAACCCCGCCATTCCGTGTTCAGGCGAATTCGTAATCGCGGGCAGGCTTTCGGCCCAATGCAGGCAGTGCCGTACATGGTTAGGAGCTTCTACCTGCCAGCGCCAGCAATAAGCTCCCTGAAACGCCGTAAACCAAAGCTCTACCCAGTCGTTCTCCTTCCGCCAAAGTGCCGGACATTCCAGGTGAATACTAGCCAGTACTTGATACTGGAAATGTTCGCTTTGTGCTCCGTTCTCCCCTTGCAGCCAGTATTCTACTTGCGTATGAACTTTTTGGGCAGGTAACTGAGCATACAGGTATATCCGTCCCTGCTCATCAGTCCCAGATATTTCCAATCTTTTCGGGGGCTGTTCATTCCCATTTACTGTCCAGTGAAGGCAAATAGTTTTAAATTCGGCGCCCAGCGAGCCTTCTTCCCGAAAGCCTAATCTTACCGCCTGCCCCTCCGCCGGATAGGCCGGGCTTCGGGCAAATCCACAATCCTCATATGGCGATGACGAATTATATTGATGTCGAAAATACATGGGCAGCACTCCTTTCCGTCATTATCCCTTTATCCCACCGGCAGAAAGCCCTTTTATGAACGAACGTTGGAACAATAGAAATATAACCAGCGCAGGAATCATACCCAAAATGGTGGCGGCAGCCATCAGGTGCCATTTTGCGCCGTAAGTTTGGAAAAATATAGATATTGCTAAAGGGATCGTATGCACCTCCCGTTTCTGTAAGAAGAAGATAGCCTGACCATAGTTGTTCCATATCGATACCGCATTCATAATAATAGCAGTAGCTGTGACAGGCTTTAATTGAGGGAAAATCACACGCCAAAAGGCCCCAAACCAGGTACAGCCATCTATGATTGCCGCTTCCTCAAACTGGCGCGGGATAGCGCGGATGAAACCTACATACAAAAAAGTAGTCAGTGGCATACAGTTTGCAGCCATCAGCAAAATCATGGCCCAATGCGTATTGATGCCATGCAACCGCTGCATCAGAGTATACAGCGGCACAGTATTTACAATAGGAGGGATCATCATGCCCATCATAAATGCTGCAAACACCACCCGATGAAAACGGTTGGGGAAACGGGCAATTACATAAGCCGCACTGGCGCTGACAAATAGCAGCAGGGCCATAGACCCGGCGGTGATTACGATAGAATTGAGCATCGCCTGCCCCAAGTGTGAAATATCCCATGCTTGGGCAAAATTTTCAAAAAACAAGCTTGGTACAAAGGCATCCCCTTTCAGGACAGAGAAATCAGCAGGATTCATACCAATCGTGACCAATGTATAAAAAGGGCACACTGAGACCAAAGCGATCAGGCACAGCAGTACATACTGTATACCGCGTACCCGACGGCCATGCTTTTTCATCCTTTTACGCCTCCTTACCATTCCACTTCTTTTTTCTTCAACAGGACGGTACTGGCAGCCACCGGTACGAGAATTAGCACGAACAAGATCAGTGCGACCGCTGTGGAATAACCTGTGCTGCTCCCGTAACACATCCGGTAGATAAAAATACTAAGCGATTCCGTAGAATACCCTGGCCCTCCGCTGGTAAGTGCCATGATAATATCGAATACACTGAAACAGCCGATTAAGTTCAAAATCACATTGATGCGCACTGACGGCAGCAACAGCGGCAATGTAATCTTGAAAAAACCTGAAACCGGGCCGCAGCCGTCCACCACTGCAGCTTCTTTCAATTCCTGCGGAATCGTTTGCAAGCCCGCCAGATACACAATCATGCTGCCGCCGATATATTGCCAGGAATTCACAAAAATAATCGTCCAGATCGCCCGCGTACCGTCACTCAACAGGTCTGGATATAATTGCCCCAACCCCAGGCTTTGCAAGATCTGGTGCAGAGCCCCGGTCTCCGGTTTGATGATGAGCATCCAAATATAACCCATGATGAGCGAACTAATGACGGCCGGCGAATATACAATTGCCCGCACTATATTAGAAAACCGCAGCCCACAGTCCAATAACAGCGCGTACAGCAACCCGAACACATTCATCAGGATAGGCGATACAATGCCAAACAACAAGGTTATGTAAAGGGCATGCAATGCTCTCTCGTCTTTAAAAAAATCCACAAAATTTGCAAAGCCTACAAATTTAGGGGTACCAAAGCCATTCCAGTTCGTAAGGCTGATGCCAACGCCGCTGAAAAACGGCAGGATGAAAAACACACAAAATAGCGCTACTGCCGGCCAGATCATGGCAAGGTGCAGCTTGGCGCTGACTTTTTTGATGAAACGCACAGGAAATCTGTCTCCTCTCCGAGCTTTTGGGCGTGGCGGCACTGCCTGTAATATGCGAAAGGGCGGGGCGCTTGGCTCCGCCCTTTCGCGGTTTTCACAAACTGTTATTGGTAAGTGGCAGTCCAGCACTTTTCAAAATTGGCAGCGTACTCTGCAGCAAACTCAGCGCTTGTGGCATATTTACCGCTATAAAGGTCTTGGACCATTCGTCCGATATCATCTGGCGCGAATCCAATCGGCGCATCGGACCAGTCTACGATCAGCGCTTCCTGTAGCGCAGCTTCCACATCGTCCTTCATCATACCCCAATCGGCATCCACATCCTTAAAAGCGCTGGGGCACTGCCGTAATTCCGTAAATTCTTTTTGCAGCTCTGCCTGGAACAAGTAATCCAAGAACACTTTAGCTTCCTCCGGATGAGCAGACTCCGCACCGATAAAATATTTTACATCCGGGGCATTGAGCATGACTGGCTGCCCGTCTTCTGCCAAAGCGGGCAGAGGCGCAAAGCCAATATTTTCAAATTCAGGGTTCTTTTCCTGAATCAGTGATACCGCCCATAACCCCTGCATCAGATTTGCGGCCTTTCCGTTTGCAAATGCCTCCAGTGCGTTGTCATAGGTTGCGGTCAAAAAGTCGCTGTTGAACAATTCTTTGCTCTGAAGGTCCAGCACTGCATCAGCAAACATCTGAGGTGCACTTCCCGGCGCGGAAAAGTTCAAAATGGTCTGGTCGTTTTCTATCATAGCCTTTTTTGTCTCTATGTTGCCATGTTCCTGGCGTATAGGGCTGTATCCCCATACGTCCATCATCTGCCCCAGCATCCAAGCATCTTTGCTTCCTACATACAAAGGCGCCATTTCCGGGTTAGCCTCTTTGATAGCCTGTAGATTGGCAACAAACTCATCATAGGTCTTAGCCGGGCTCAGGCCCAGCTGTTCGTACACATCCTTATTGTACAAAAGGCCGAAGCTGGAGGTATTGGTGGTGATAAAAAACTGCTTCCCGGTCTTGTAATCGGTGCATACTTCCTTCATGCCGGGCAGCATGCGGTCCCACCACTGGTTCATATCCGAAAGATCTAAAAAACGGCCTTGATCAATGTAGATTTGACTGCTGCCACCGTTGATAATCTCAGGTACATCGCCTGTTTGAAATTTTACTTTTAACGCTGCATCATAATCTTTTTGGAACTCCATTTCCACCTTAATCCCGGGGTTCTCACTTTCAAAGCGGGCGATCACATCTTCGTACCAATCCACATTTTCAATGATTGCGTTAAAGAAATGGATCGTCACTGGCTCGCCCCCTGTGTCGGACACACCATCGGGTTTAGAGCCCGCTACAGACGTGCCGCAACTCGTCAACGACAGTGTCATGAGTGCTGTCAGGCACCAAGCTAATAGTTTCTTCATAAAAATCCTCCTTTTCATACCGTACTGCTGCACTGTTTGAGCAGGGCAGCTTTTCCTGTCTTCATTATATGGGAAGTCTTTACTGTCACATCTTCTGATTTTTTTGCTTTTGGTTCGTTTTTTTTAGGTTTATATTGCGCGTTTTTAACCCCATTATATAATTAGTACAACAAAACTTTCAAAACACCCGTATATTCGATAAAGCTCGGCATAGCCATGAGGTGTTAGGATGAAAAGTATTTTTCCTGTCGTTTCAAATATGAAGACTCGTATCTATACATTGGTCACGCTCGCCGTCCTGTTCTCCACCGCCGTAGCCTCTATCTTTGCTTATATACGTTATACCGCCGACCTGCGCGCCAAAGTATCACTTACGAATCAACAGCTATTACAGCAGGTAGCCGATAACCTAGACAGCTATTTTGACGACCTTCGCCGGCTTTCTCTGGTACCCGCTTATAATGCAGCTCTAGTAGAGCAGCTTGAGAAGAGTAACGGCAGCTTTTCTGGCCTACATTTACAGCTTGAGAACCGCCGCTATATCGAAAATTTTTTGGACGAGATGATGATCTATCCAAGACAAGACATACTGCACGCATTTTTGATTGTGGATCAGCAGGTATTTTATGGCAGCCGGGTCCGCCCCTCCATTGATCGGGAGCTGGATCCCACTACTTTAGATTGGTATAGCCGAATCCGTGCGGCAAGCGGGGGGCCAATCTATCTCGGACCTCACAATGACCCTCTGCTGAAAAATGACCCCACTGTGGTTTTTTCTGTCGTGAATATCATACGCAGTCTGAAAAACGACTGTTCTATTCTGGCCTATATCAAGATCAACGCTGATTTTTCAGTCATCAATAACATTTGCCAGCAAGTAGACTTGGGGTCAGGCAGCGGTATTCTGCTTGTGGACGATTTAGGACACGAAGTATTCCGTTCGGCCCCTCAGGGTACTCCTCAGGAGTTAGCTGCACTATCGCCGGGGCAGCATCTCGCCACGGAAGAAGGCGAGTTTTTGGTATACCGAATGAATCTTCCCAGTTGTTCTTGGACCCTCTATGGCCTTGTAGACCAGAACGATCTTCAGCAGTCCGCCTTGAGCACCAGCCGCTTGAGCCTTCTTATCGGCGCAGGATGCGCAGCGCTCACCCTTCTGCTTCTATTGCTGGCCTTAAAGGCATTACTCGCCCCTCTATATAAAATCATTCGGCTGGTGCATCAACTGGGTCAAGGTAACTTTCAGGTGCATTTTCCCGACCAGCGGCGGGATGAGATAGGCCTGATGGGACGCTCTATGAACGAAGTAGTACAACAACTAGAACAGGCCGTACAGGACAACGCCAGGCTGGAAAACCGTGTCATTCGGGCACAGCTTGTAGAGAAAGAAGCTCAGGTGTCCATGTTATACAGCCAAATCCAGCCTCATTTCATTTACAATACGATGAACATGATCAGTATGCTGATACAGTTGGGGCGGGGCGAAGCAGCAGTACAAAATATCCAACGTTTGAGCCTGCTGCTGCGCAGTATGAGCAAGAGCAATTCTATACACAGCTTGGCTCAAGAGTGCCGACTACTGGAAGCGTATCTGGAAATCCAAATCAGCCGTTACGGCCCCAATCTGAGTTACGAGATACAACTCCCCTCCGAATTGAAGGAATGCCAAGTGCCCGCGCTGTTGCTGCAGCCCTTGGTAGAAAACGCAGTGATACACGGCTGTGAAGAAAACGGCAGGCCTGTGCATATCCGCATCTCATTGTTCCATCACATGAATAAAATCGTCGCCCAGGTACAGGACGATGGTACAGGTATGGAGCCGGAAGTTTTAGCCTGTATCCGCCGCCGCATTCAGCTTACCGATGAGGAATGGGCCGCAGAACCTGCCGCCAGCGGCGGTACCGGGCTGCACAATGTAAACCGCAGGATACAGATTCGATATGGCCTCTCTTACGGCGTTTCTATTGAAAGTACACCGGGGATGGGCACCATCGCCACGATCTGTTTTCCACGGCAAAAAGAGGAATAAAATATGCTGCAGATATTGCTTGTAGATGACGAACCTCTGACCCTAGAATATTTAGAAAAATTTTTGTCGGGTCTGTTTATTAAAAACAGTAATATCCTGATGGCTCAAAACGGACGCGACGCTCTTGAGCTGTTCCAGTCCACGCGGATAGATCTGGTGATAAGTGACATCCGCATGCCTTTGATGGATGGTCTGGAACTGTCCCGCCATATCAGTGAACAGTGGCCACAGACCCGAATTATCCTTCTTACCGGGTATGAGGACTTCAACTATGCCCAACAAGCTTTGAAGTATGGGGTATGTGATTATCTTCTCAAACCGATTAATAAAGAAGAACTTGCTCTCGCCGTGCAAAAGCAGATTGGATATATCCGTCAGGATAAACGGCAAAAGGAGGATTATCTGCAAGTACTCGCCCGCTCGGATGCCTACCGTATTTTGGTAGGGCAGAACCTTATCAGCGCCATTACCCACCGGGAAAACCTGCGGCTGCAACAATACTACAAATTGTCCTGCCATCTGGGAATTGAAGAAATCCAGTCTGATGGCGCTATTTTGCTGCTGGAGGTAGACCGTTGGCGTAGCCCCTGTACGGATCTGTCTGTACGAGAACATGGTATTTTTTCCATGATTTTGATGCAACTGGTCAATGAGATGCTCACACAAAAGCATATCCGTGGCTTTTCTCTTCCAGAGCCGGACGGCAAGGCCCTCGTTTACCTCACCGGGGATGATCATTTACAAGTTCAAAAGCATACTCATACTCTTTATGAACGGACGGCAGATGCTCTGCGTTTGCAAACCGGAGCCTCGGTGAGCGGGGCCCTGGGAAGAATCTATTCGGATGTGCTTCAGATGGATCTGTCTTACCGGCAGGCCCGTAGTCTGTTAGCCCAACGCGTCATAAGCGGCAAGTGCAGTCTGCAATTGTGCACGAAGGCCACCGACACCAAATTTTACGGCCGTATGCGAGCGTTGTTTACAGACCTTTATATTTGTGGAAGCAAAGGACGGGATGTCGACTGCCACCTCTTATTAGATAATTTTTTGCAAGCCATGCCTAATTTTGATAAGGATACAGTACAGCGTTTTGGCTCCTATCTGGCTGAAGGTGTGTTCGCCGCAATGCAGGGTCCCGAACCAGTGGCGCTGGATGCGGCCCTGTCGCTTCTAAAAAGCAGACTAGCCTCCAGCCCCGCTGTATTGCAGGCAGAAAACGTAAAAGAACTGATGTTTGAACTGACGCTGACACTTTGTATCCCTTCCACTGCAAAGGGTAATCACAGCCAGCTCGTGAGTGCTGCAAAACGATATATCTATCAGCATTATGGCGAGCCTATCAGCCTGGCCCTTTTGGCAGAGGAAATGGGCGTATCTGAAAGCTATCTCAGTAGCCTGTTCCACAAAGAGACAGGCGAGTCCTATATTAAATTTCTTACGCGGGTACGTATGGAAAAAGCAGCCGAATTACTGCGCACCCAGCAGGGTATCAAGATTTATGAGGTTGCCCGCCAAGTCGGGTATTTTAATGCAAAGCATTTCAACCATGTATTCAAACAATGGCAAGGCGCACCGCCTAATGAATATCAATTGCGATTTTTTCGCCCATTATAAGGAAAAGGAAAGGAATTTTTCATGAAACTGAATATTTTCTACTCTAGTCCATTCGGTGCCCGCTGGTCCCCACCCATCCGCTCTGAGCCGGACATACCAATATCCACGGTAGCCCTCTTGCCTCACCACCGTTTCCAGCAGATTCTTGGGTTCGGCGGTGCTTTTACCGAATCCAGCGCCTATGTATTTTCTCAGCTTTCGCCTCAAACACAGCAACAGTTTATAGACGCCTGTTTCGACCCAGAGACAGGTTTAGGTTATACTTTGGGCCGTGTCAGCATACACAGCAACGATTTCTCATTGTGTAGCTATATATATACAGATTTCAATGACCGGTCGTTGGAGTCGTTCAGCCTAGCACACGAACAGATTTGGCTACTTCCGATGCTTCGCCAGGCCAAAGCCCGTTGCAGTACCCTTCAGCTGTTGGCCAGCGTCTGGAGCCCTCCTGCCTGGATGAAAACCAACGGAAGCATGTCGTACGGTGGCAGCTTGTTGCCGGAATGTCAATCCACTTGGGCGCGCTATCTTCATCGCTATTTAACTGAAATGGCTCGTCAAGGCTTTCCCATCGATTATCTAAGCGTTCAAAATGAACCGGAGGCTACCCAAACCTGGGAAAGCTGCCTGTACACTTCTCGCCAGGAGGCGGATTTTATCGCAGAGCATCTTGGCCCACTGCTAAGGAAGAAGCATCCCTCCGTTCGCCTGTTGGGGTGGGAGCATAACCGAGATCACCTAACTCAACGTGCCGATGCGCTTCTGCACAGCGCTGCGGCAGAGTATATTTGGGGGTTAGGATACCACTGGTATGTATCGGAAGATCACGAGGCGCTTGCCCGCACCCATTTGCGTCATCCCAGCATTCATCTGCTGTTCACCGAAGGCTGTCTGGAAGGCGGCCCACGGCCTGATGATGATTGGCAGCCAGCGGTTCGTTACGCGGAAAATTATATGCAGGACCTGAACAACTGGTGTGAAGGCTTTTGGGACTGGAACCTCCTGCTTGACATGGACGGCGGCCCCAATCATGTTGGAAATTACTGTCACTCGCCCATTCTGGCGGATACTGCCTCTCGGCAGATCTACAAAAACAGTGCCTACTATGCTATCGGCCATTTCAGCAGAGTGCTACGCCCGGGAGCAGTACGAATCGCTGTACAGCCGGGCGGATCATTACTGGCTACCGCCGCTCAAAACCTCGATGGAAGTCTTGCATGCGTCATCTATAATCCCACCTGCCAGCCGCAGGCCGTACAGGCCGTTTTGGACAGTGCCAACCCTTTCTGCAGTTTTTACATGGAAGCAAAAAGCATCGCAAGCTTGACTGTCTTCAAATAGGAGGAGCGCTTATGCAAAAGTCTTATTACGTCACAGGGAATCAAACGGTTTCCCTCCCCTGTATTGATCGTGAAAGCGCCGGGCTGGAAAGCCTGACCTTTCTTTCCATGCAATATCGAGGTATGATTGAGATGCACGGCGGCAGCCTGCCCCTGATTCAGCCCTGTCTTTGGGTGGATGAACAACTCACCCCCTTCGAAGACTTGCATTGGTGGTATACCGCAGCATGGATTCCTTGTTTTCAAGCCCGGGCCGGGCACTACATTGTGCAGGGAGTCTGGCTGGCTCCTGTGGATCAGCGTGGGTTCTGCATGCAGCTCACTGTAACGGCCCCGAAGGAGATCGAGACAGTTTCCGTGCAACTAGGAGTACGAGGTCAATGGAAAGGAAGCCGGCACTGTATTAACGAATCTAAGCCTTTACAAGCAAGCTTGCACGCTTTTTCCAGCAATTGGAACAATACCGTTCTGTTTGAGGCTCGTTCCATTACTCCGCTGTTTGCGCTGGCACCCATGAGCACACAGGCTGTCCAGAGTAAATGGGAGCAATCAGAACAAGGTATTTTTTATCAGCTCTCCGAACCGGGCCGTCCTTTATCCCCTCTTGACAGCCGTACTGTCACTATATATTGGGGATTGGGATTGGAGGAGGTCAGCGCGGGGGCCAGTGCCCGGGAACTTGCGCGCCATGGTTATCACTGGCTGTGGGAGCAGACCACACATTGGCTGCAGCAGCGCATCCTGCCATTGAAACCGCCTGAACTGAACGAACTATATCACCGAAATCTGTTCTTCTGTTTGTTTTATTCCATCGGAATTACCCTTGATACAGAAGAACTTGTGCTGGTGACGAGCCGCAGCCCACGCTATTATGTAAGTGCCGCTTACTGGGACAGGGACAGCCTGTTGTGGGCTTTCCCCGCTGTACTGGAGCATGACCCCACCCTGGCCCGACAAATGCTCAGTTATGCGTTCGGGCGGCAGGGCCGCAATATTGGGGTGCACTCGCGCTTTATCGACGGAACTGTATTGGAACCCGGATTTGAACTGGATGAATTGGTCGCGCCTCTCATCGCGCTTGACGCATATGTGCATAAGACTGGCGACGATGCGCCTCTCGCCTGGGACTGCGTCCAGCAGGCAATCCCTGAAATTTTGCAGCGCCTGCAGGCTGCACGTCATCCAGACATCCCTCTTTATTCCACTTTTTTACAGCCTACAGATGATCCGCACACCCATCCCTATCTAACCTATTGCAATGCTCTGGTATGTAAAGCCCTGCGCGGCCTGGCAAGCCTTTCTCCGAGCTATGCATATCTCGATGGCTATGCAGACGCCACTGAGTCTGCAATATGGCAATACTGTGTCCAAAAACACACGGATGGTCCCGTCTTTGCCTGGTCAGTGGACTTAAACGGCCACTACGACATATATGATGAGCCTCCTGGCAGCTTACTTCTGCTGCCTTGGCTCGGTTTTTGCTCCGCCGACTCTTCAGTCTATCGCAATACAGTGAAACATATCCTTTCCCCACAATATCAATATAGCTTCGCAGGTACTCCCTTCGGCGCCATTGGCTGCACCCATGCCCCGCATCCCTGGTTGCTCAGCTTTGCCAACTATCTCCTGTCCAGACAGCAAACGGTGCAAGTTCTGTATCAGCTTGCTCAGATGCCCATGGATAACGGCATTGTATGCGAAAGTGTGGACGAATATAGCGGCAAGTGTACTACCGGTGCCGCTTTCGCTACCTGCGCAGGCTTTGTCTGCTGTGCTCTGCGGTATGCGCTCAGCAGTGCGGCCCATTTCTGAAAAAATCAACAAAATAGTGGAAGATTAGGGCTAAGGAGTCAAAGCCCCATGTAGGGTGTTAGGCTTGCAGAACAGCCCTATAAAGACCATTATTCCAGCGGCACCCAAAGGTGCATAATGTGCAGCGCCAACCGCACTTGGCGCTGCTTTTTATTTGTGTCTTTCACTGTCAGCCGGAGCCTCAGGTGAAGCGTCATCGAAATTCGCTGTATTTTTAAACAAGTCTCCGTATTCCTTGAAGCTCAGCTGAGTGCTTAGTGGGCCTTGTTCTTCCTCTCTTGGGCATATTTTCGAATTTTTGCTTCGTTTCCCTCAACGCTGTTTATATGGTATCCTTTCGCCCAGAACGCATTTCTTCCATGCTTGCGCCTCATATTTGGGTTTCGCCAAAAATCATCAGAGCGCTTTTCCCTTCTAAGTACCCCATAAAATCTGCTGCTAATTTCGGCGGAACTGACGCCAGCATATGTATGCGGTCTGCATTGCATGCGCTTCCGCTATCTGCACACGCTTGTAATCACGCGGCATCCATAGTGGTCTTGCCTCTGTCTTTTCTCAGCTTTCCGTAAATTATGTTCCTGTAATATTGGGGCATCAGCACCATGTGATATTTGCAATTCCATCTGTAATAGAAGCAGGTAACTCCAACCGCACTAAAAGGCAAAAGGGGGGTCATCCATATGGACGAAAAAGTCTATCACATACAAGCACATTACAGTAAAAAGAGATTCTTTTCTTTCCGTTTCAACGCTCGTGCTATTTTATCCCACTAGCTTAGCTTATAGTTGATAAGATAATTAAAAAGCGGCAGAAGCTGATATCTTCCGCCACTTTGGGTGTCTATTCCATGTCTCTATGCCCAAAATCAAAAAACACTTTTATGTGTAAATTTCCCCATGGCGCATGGCGCTTTGGCATATAACCGCATGGCGGCATCGGTGAACGCGGGCGGCAGCGCCGCCAAGGAGCATCTCTGCACGCGCTGGCGGCGTTCCCGGGCCCGGCTGGCGGCTTTGCCATCTCGTGCCGGGGGCAGCCCGGCGCTGCTTCGCAGATTTTATCTCACGGCCAGGCCGCCGGCAAGGCAGACGGCGCATCCCTTCTGCCCGGAAGGCAGGGAGGCCAACACAGCCAGAGGCGCTGCCGCGGCGCTGAATACCGGCGCCGCCCCTGTTCACTGATGCTGTGCCTGCGCCTGATACTCGCTTTTTGCCTTGCGGGAAAGCAGGCAGGTCTCGCCGTTGTCCAGCTCTACAAGCTGCTCTTTGAGGCGCACTGCACGGATGCGGGAGCGATTGATCAAAAAGCTGCGGTGGCAGCGCCAAAAGCCCTCGCCCAATTGGGGGGCAAGGTGCTCCAGGCTGCTGTTGAATTCCAAAAGCTCATTATCCAGATGCAGCCGCAGGGTGTGGCGGTAGCCCACCGCCTCAAGATACAGGATATTGTCCACGGGGATATGGCGCACGGTGTCCAGAAGCTTTATTGTGCAGTAGCCGCCCTGGCCTGGGCGCTGGGCCTGCATCCGCTCCCGGATGCTCTCCAAGCACTTCTGTACCCGGGCCGTCATGGAGGCGGCATCGCCCTTTACGATATAATCCAGCGCCTCCAGCCGCAAACGGAAGGTCTCAAAGGCAAGGTCGTTGTGGGCGGTGATGAACACAATAAAGCCGCGCGGGTCGTACTGACGCAGCTTTTGGGCCAGCTCCAGCCCGCTGAGCCTGCCGGGAAAGTCGATGTCCAGAAAATAGACTGCGGGGACGGCAGCTTCCCTTTGCAGGCGCAGCAGCTCGTCCGGGCCCTCTATGGCCCGCACCGGCCCCATGTCGCTGTCCAAAATCATGATTTGCCCGGCAATAATCTGCTCCAGCCTCTGCCGAATGGGCGCTTCATCGTCGCAGATATAAACAGGAATCACAGGCGGCCCCCCTCCTTTGCTTCAAATAGTGGGAATATGCAGCTCCTGCACAAACATTCCGTCTTTCAGAAAGGTGCGCATAATACAGCCCCGGCACCGGGCTACAATGCGCCGGTAGCTGGAAAGCCCCGTGCCGTGCCCGCTTCCTTTCGTGGTATATCCCTTGTGGGCAAGGGCCGCCATATCCGGCGCGGTATCATAGTTATTGGCAACATCCAGATACAACTGCTTTTCCTCCTGTAAAAGCACCATCCGCACAAGGCCGCCCTGCTTTGCGGCGGCCTCGATGGCGTTATCCAGCAGGATGCCCACTGCACGCAGCAGGTCGTCGGCGTCCATGGCTTGATCCCGGCTTACCGGGCGCAGCACCTCCAGCACACCCTTGATACGATTTTGCCGCATTTTTGCCAGCTTCGCGGTAAGCAGGCTGCGCAGCAGATACAGTTCAATGTTGCCGAGGCCATCCATCTGAGCAATCTCGTTGCCCAGCTTTTCATCGAAGTAGCCGCTGGTGCGCTTCATAAAATCCTGAATGCCGGCAAGGTCCCCCTCCTGCGCCTGCAGGGTCAGGCCGGAAAACAGGTTGGTAAAATCATGCCGGAAGGCGCGGATTTCCTGCTGCAGCTCTTCCAGCAGGGCCATGTGTGCCTGCTGCTGAAGGATGGTCTCCTCCTGTGCCTTTATCTTGTCCTGACTGGCCGTATACATGGCGGCAAACTGAATAACGAACAGCCCCACAATGATGAACGAGAAGATAAGCACAGCGTACTCGGCATTGGGGTCGATGCCCGGAAAAAAGGTATGCAGAAGAGGCATCAGGCACATCAGGCCATAGCAGGCCAGCAGGGTAAAAACAGCCCGCGTGCGGCTGCGGAACATCACCGAAAAATAGCGGTAGAACTCTGACCGGCGCAGAACCAAAGACGCCAGCCAGGCAACCCCGACGGTAAGGGTGTAGGGAATGTACAGCCGTACAAAGGCAAGAATATACATCCGGTCAAACAGGGGGCTGTAACGCTCCACCACCAGCACCATAACGCTGTTGGCAGTATTGACAATGAAAGTCCCCAGCACCGACGCCGCAAGCGTATGCAGAAAGGGCATTCGAAAGGCCCGCGCCAGCAGCCAGCCCAAAAACAGCGCCACGGGGGTGTAGGTGAGAATATCGAATAATGGCGACGTGATGAGCGCCTCATCCGCCCCCATAGAGGACAGAAGAAACGGCCCGGCCATACCGAGCCATTGCAGCGCCTGGGCGGCGGCGCAGAACACGGCCAGCCAGCCCCATTTGAGCTTGCGGCCCAATATGCCGCTGGCAAGAAGGAACAGCGCCACAGACATCATAACAAAGCTGTATACACCTGTAAAAAGGCGAAACCCTAAGCCCAATCAAAATTCCCCCTCATCGCTGTTTCTCTTTCGGCCCAGTACGACCTCCGGGCCGAAGCCGTCCGGCCCGTATTCGCAGACCAGAGGATGCTCTGCATCGCCAACAAGCCCATAACACCGGCCTCCTTTGGGAAGCCTGTGTTCCAAGTTGACACAGGAGCCGCTGAGATAGTATAGTTCATCCACATGCAAGCTTTTGAGTCCCAGAGAATTGAATTCCTGCATTAAGCGTTTTTCTGCCGCGAAAAAATTTCCGGGCCGCCGGCCCTCACCCATTCTGCCGCAGCGCACACCCAAAGGGGGGCGTCCACCTTTTTGCAGCCGCCGCACCCGGCAAGGCGCGGGCAGCTTTTACAGCACTCTGTTCCGCAAAGCGATACCATAATACCTCTCACCTGCATCGGGCCAGGGCTTCAAGCCCGGCGCAGGCGCCGTTCAGAGAAGCCGCGGTGCGCATGCAGTGTTTCAAAGCTAAGTATAGCAGATTCTTCTTTTGGAGGAAATAGTATTTGATAAATAGTCACTGCAGAGAAAATAGCCACCTTCAAACACGAGGCTGAAACGGAAAAGCACCGCCGCGCCGGTACATGCTGTAGGCCCTGGCACTGAACGGCGCACAGGATCCCTCGCTACTCACGCTGTGCCAGAGAGGGCGGCATGCCGCCCGTATCCGTTTTCTGTAAAAAGACAAAAGAGAATTCTCAAACTATGTGCAACCGGAATGAAGCAGCAAGTCTTACAATTCCTGTGCAGAATGGAAGCGGAGAGTCTTGCGGCGCCCGGCGTTCAGTAACATCCGGTTTTGTTTTCATATGACGGAAGCAGAACGGAAAAATTCCTGCACTTAGCATAAAGCTTCCGAAGCAGCCCGTTCCGGTTCCCGCTGGTGCCCCCTGTCAGGCACAATAAGGGGCGGCAGACTCCGCAATGCAGCTGCGCTTCAATGCGGCACCGGCTGGCAAGCTCTGTACCTCAGCCACAGGTAATCGTTCTTGACCGGGTGGGGTGGAAAAGCGGGTGGTGCAACGGCAATGGCCTTTTCCATTGTATCCGCTTTTCTGCCGGGCAGCTTTGGAGGCATGCAAAAACCGGGGCTTGCGTTCCGCTAAGGCGGCGAAGCAAAATTTGCTCTTGTGCATTTAACAGTATCCGCCGCCGCAGTCAAGCCCCCCAGCAAAGCCGGGGGCCTGCGTAAGCCCTGGAGGGGCACAATACGGACACGCCCCTAAAAGGGTCGCGAATGGGCCGGCCAACTGCAGTGCTGACTCATGGCAAAGGCGCTTAAGGGGCTTGCTTATGCCTTGGTATTCTTGCTGCCCGTAAACGGATCGGTGAATTCCTTGATGTTGATTTGGTCTACTATTTGGTCTTCCTCCAGTTGGTACTTGACGTACTCTTGTATTTTCTTTTTGTTTCTCCCTACCGTATCAACATCGTATTCTCTTGCCCCAAAATGCCGGTCTCCGTACTTGTGTTTCAAATTCGCATGCCTGTCGAATATCATCAGGCTGTTCTTCCCTTTGAGATGCCCCATGGTTTGTGCTGCACTGTATTTCAGAGGGATACTCCGCAACATATGAATGTGGTCTGGACACGCTTGTTCTTCTATGATTTCCACGCCCTTTTATTCGCACAGCTTTCTAAGTATTGCAAAAAATATTCAATTTTAAATATGGTGGTTCCGCACCATGGCGGAAACGTTGGAAAAATCCCCTCTCCACTCTATATCTGTAAGCCGGGAATTGCGATCATATCCACAAATGGAGTCAGTTATGGACACCCCTACCAGATGTACTGAACCAGTTGACAACTCAAGGCTTTCAGATTTATCGTACAGGTGCAATCGGAACAAACATCACACTTACATTGTAAAGGGAGTATCATAGATTTCTTACTCTAACTGTGGATTGCTGTAAACAATATATCACTGAGGTGAAATTACCTTTAGGATCTGGTGTCGCACGGCGTGCAGGTTCGACCCCTGTTACCCGCACCACAACAAATAAGCCCCGCTTTTCGATAAAAAATTCGAAAAGCGGGGCTTCGCTGTATGCAGAACGCCTGACGCTGTGAGGCCTTCTGTTTTTTTATTGCCTATGGTTTGCAGGGAGGGCACAGCCCTGTAAAGCCGGCCTGGGCCGTGCTGTCGGCAATTTTGACCGCCCCGCTGCGCAGAATTTTACAGGCGATAAGCAAATCGGCCCCCGGCAGCAGCAGATTGACAAGCGCGGCCAGCACAGAGACGGTGCCCGGACAAAGGAACAGGAACACCATGCTTCCGCCGCCCAAAAGCAGAAACGGCAGCAGCACCCCTGCAAGATATGCCTTTGCAGAAAGCACCGCACAGCATGCACACATGGGAAGCCCATGCTGAAACAAAAATTTAATTTCGCCCTTTTCAAGGTGCCCGGCCAGCTTCCAGCCCAGGCCGTGAAGCCCCTCGTGAATCGGCAGGCTCACCGCTGCGACGGCCAGCAGAATGAGGCCGGTAGCGTCCAGCAGCACTGCCCGTTCCAGCAGAAATACCCGGTATATCCCGCCGGCAAGGGCGGTAAAGGGCAGGGTCATAAGGGTTCCCAAGCAATAGGCCTGGCAGGTGGTGAGTGTATAGCTTCGGCTTTGCCAGCCGTCTTTTGTAAGCTGAGCGACCTGATGGTGGATATCCATCTTGCCTGCCTCCTCTTCCCTCTTATTGATAGTTCAATTCCTACAGGGATTTCAGCGTTGCGTCCAGATTGGCGCGATGCCAATTATCTCTTTTGGTCACGCCCTTACTGGTTATACCTGAACCGAAGCCACTCATGCCAACTGACAGTGTGCCGGAGTGGCGCAGCGCATTGAGGCCCTTTTGCTGGGTGGAGAGCGCGATGAGGCCGCCGTCGGTGTCCAGTTCGATGCGGTAGTTGAGCATATCCTCCCGCACCTGAACCCTGCGGATGCTGGTATAGGGAATTTCCAGCGCCACCTCTTTTTTCAGCTTCATGGACATCCGTCCAAAGGGCAGCAGCACCAGAGAATTCTCACACATCTGCAATGCAAAGAACTCGTTGGAAAAGAAGCGGGCAATTTTCTCACTCAAATCTGCGGGTGCATAGGTAACGACAATGGCATGGTCCGGAATGGGGTTGTAACCGGCTTCTTTCACAAAATCATGGACAAATTTTTCAGCAGGCATTTTCAAAGCCCTCCTTTTGTTTCGTTGGCCTGAGTATAGCAGAGAAACGGCGCTGGCGTCCGGATCTTTCGCCAATGGCACGGAGGGCTTCGCGAATGGTAAAACAGCGGCTTGCGGTAAAGAGTACCGCCCCTAATAAAAAAGCACCGGCAGGGTAAAATGTAAAATTAAGCTGCTCCTTTTCTTTTTATATTTTCTATTGCGAAGCGCTTTTCTGGCGTTCCAGAAGGCTGTGTAGATTGTGTCAGAGTTTAACAATTCTTCATGTGTGCCCAAGCCATGATGTTCCTTTATCCATAACTACAATTTGCCCGGCATTCACAATCGTTTTCATTTTATGTGCAGTCATAATCACTGCTTTTCCTGCAGTAATCACTTCTATGTGCTTTTGTAGCTTATCTTCGTTTTTCGGGTCGATAAAGGCAAAGGCTTCACCTAATATAACAAGTGGAGCACTCTTCAAAATTTTCCTTGCGACTGCAATTCTTTTCCGCTGTCTGCCAGACAACTCAGTGCCGGCGTCTCCGACTTTTGCATCATAAGCTTCTGGAAATAATTTTACAAATTGTTCGCAGATGTTTTTGCGGGTGCTTCTATCATGTCGGCCTCAGAAGCATTTGGTTTCCCGGCACGGATATTTTCTATACATTATAAAATTCTTTGAACTGCCGCATGCCTTTTTTGGGCCCCGCTTTGGCAAAACCGGCTTTTCCATGCGGCAGAAAGCAAGAAACACCGCCTGTTTGGGGCGGATTCAGTTTCGTCCGCGGCAATACCCTTGCATGGCTTTGCCAAAGCCGGCCGTAAAGGGAAAGCAGCGGTATGGCAGAAAATAGAGATATGCAGAAAAGTTTGATTTCAAGCCATTTTCTCACAGCTTTCCAAAGGCATAAGGGCTTATGAGAAGGTTTTTCGCCTGCCAGACAGAAGAGCCGATTGGTTTTCACCAATCGGCTCTCGCTTTGCCTGTATAGGAGCGGCCCTGCCGCATGCAGGCCCGCATCCTTCTCTCTCTTTTGTTCACCTCCGGCCGGCCTGTTCCAGCTCTTCAAAAACCGCTTTGCGCAAAGCCAGCAGGAAGCTATTGTCCCGCGGGTATTGCTTGAACGTGATTTTTTCCATCCCTGCCAGACGGTAAATCAGCCCGCAGACGGCCTCCCGCCCGGCAGCGCGCTCCAGCGTCTGCAGCGCGCGCAGGTCGGTGAGTGCGTCGCTTTGCACCTCGGCGCGAATCGAAGTCAATGGTCTGCCGTCCGGCCCCGGGTACACCAGATACGGGTCCCCCGACGGGTAGCCGAAATCACAGTGCGTCACAGCATAAGGGTCTATCAGGCCGCGGGAGTACTGCCGGTAATAGAAGTTATAGCCCCAGTGCAGAAAGCCGTGTATATCATACAGGTACAGCAGCACCCCCAGGATGCGGTTTCGGGCGCTGGGCATAGCGTAAAACCGGTTGGGTACATCTACGCCCTGCGCACAGCAGTAATATGTCCACAAATCCGGCACCTGCGCGTCGATAAACGGCTGTATGTGGTCATCGGCCGGAATCGGGTGCGCCACCAGGCCCCGGCGATAAAATTCAAAGCTGCTGAGCGCATCCACCACCGGGCAGCCCTCCAGCAAATCTTCCACCTGATGCTTCGCCGCCAGGTAGCTTTCCAGATGCTCCTCAGACGGCTCGTCAGAAATGTGGAAGTACACATGCTCCCGGCCGTAGCCCTGGGCCTCCAGCTCGCTGCGCAGCGCCGGCAGGAGCGCCTCCAGAAAGGCAAGGAATAGGCGCCATTCTCCACGGTTATCCCCACAAGCTGCACTGTGGGCCGACGGGTACCCACGGCCGTATCCAGCGGCGGTGTAAACACAGGCGTCAGCAGCATGTTCACACCATGGCGGCGGGCAGCTTCCTCCATGAAGCAGTCCAGAATGTGCCAGTGCTCCTCGCTGAACACAGGCACATGGTAATAGCTGGCCAGACAGTCTGCATAAAACCATTCCGTGTGGATAAGCGTCTGGGCAGCCAGCTCCGCCATGCCCACATGCAGGCGGAAGGCCATGCGGCACTCCTGCGGGCCGACCTCCGGGTCCTTCCACACTGCGCCGCTGCCCATGAGGAGCTCCCGGTCGGGCACGGCCGTGACTGTCACCTCATATACGCCGGGCGCCGCATCCGCGGGGATATCAAACGACAGCCACACGCTGCGGTACTGCCGCGGCACAGGCCGGATGCGCTTATCCTCCAGCGGGCGCAGCAAATCCGGAAACAGGCCCGGCTCATGCGTCAGGTAGTTGGCATCCGTAACAGCATTCTCCCAGCAGGGGAAATCGGACGGCAGCAGCTCCACGGCATACAGCTCTGCCGGGACGGGCGCGCCCTCCACCGACAGCGCAAAGGTTTGCACCAGGCTTCCGTCTCGCCCTTTCGGGGCATAATACACAAGCTGGACGGCAGCGCGCGTCCCCCTCCAGGCGTACATTTCTGTTTTCAAGGGCGTGGGCCGTGCATTCGGAAACACCTTTTCCAGCGGGGACGCAAGAAAAAATTCAACATCGCGCATAAAAGCTCCTCCTTATCCGTAGCTTTCCATAGCGGCGCGGCGGGCCGTCAGCCCTTGACACCGGAGAGGGCAATGCCCTCCACAAACTGCTTTTGCAGGAACACATACAGAATGAACGGCGGCAGGAAGGCAATTACCGAGCCGGCCATAACTAAGCCGTAGTTCGTATTATAATTGCCCTTCAGCGCCGAGATAGCCAGCGTCAGCGTCTGCATATTCTGGTCGGTGCAGGTGACCAGCGGCCACAAAAAGTCGTTCCAGCTTGTAATAAACGTGAATACCGTCAGGGATATGATTACGGGCTTTATCAGCGGCAGGACAATGGAGAGGAACAGCCGCACCTCGCCGCAGCCGTCGATGCGGGCAGCCTCCAGCAGCTCGTCCGGCACATTGCGCATGAACTGCCGCATCAAAAATACGCCGAAGGCGTTCAGGATGGGCAGCATCAGCGCCACATGCGTGTTGATAAGCCCCAGCTGGCGGATGATGATGAATACAGGGATCAGCGTCACTTGGGCGGGAACCATCAGCGTTGCAAGATAGACAGAGAACACCTTATCCCGGCCCGGCCAGCGCTTTTTGGCAAAGCCATAAGCCGCCATAGAGCTGATGACGCAGTTCAGGATGCAGGCGCCGCCTGTGACGATGACGCTGTTCAGAAAGTTTCGGGCGATATTCAAGTTTTTGAATACACGCACATAGTTGCTAAGGTCAAATACCTCTCCGGAAAAATCCAGATTCAGGCTGCTCTTCTGCGTCAGGGAAATAGCTACCATGTATACGAAGGGCGTCAGCGCCAGCAGCGCCAAAAGCAGCAGAACAAACCCAATCACAAATTTCACAGCGCCTTTTTTTATGGATACGGCCATATGTCAATCCTCCTTATCCTTCAGGAAAATTTTCTGAATGGCATGTACCACCAAAACGAACACGAACATGAGCATGGCCACTGCGCTGGCGTATCCCATGCTGTACTCCTTAAAGGCCGCGTTGTAAATAGTGAGTACCAGCGTCTGTGTAGACGTGCCCGGGCCGCCGCCCGTCATATTGTATACCAGGTCGAACACCTGGAATGACCAGATGACGCCCAGCGTCACCACCAGGTAGGTCACGCCCCTGAGGCTGGGCAGTGTGATGCGGAAAAACCTCTGCACCGCGTTCGCGCCGTCCGCCTCGGCAGCCTCGTACTGGCTGCGGGGGATATCCATGATACCGGCATAATAAATGACAAGGAAATAGCCCACGTTTTTCCAGACATGCACCAGGCATACACTGAACATGGCCGTGGCCTTCCGGCCCAGCCAGTTCACCGGCTCCAGCCCGAACAGGCCCAGCAGTTCGTTGACAATGCCGCGCTGGTTGAGCAGGAACGACCACAGCGTGCCCACCAGAATGGCCGACGCGATAACCGGCACAAACAGCGCGCTTTTCACAAAGCTGCCGAACTTTTTGCGGAACAATTCTGCCAGGGCCGCCGCAATGACCAGCGACAGCACTGTCTGAACCGGTACGGTGCCAAGGGTGAACACAAGGGTATTAATGAGCGACGCCTTTACATAAGGGTCGCCCAGCATGCGTATGTAGTTGGACAGCCCCGCCCATTCCGGCAGCTGCATCACATTGTATTTGGTAAAGCTGAAGAACGCGCTCATTAAAATGGGGATAATGGAAAACACCAGAATGAGCACGAAGCTGGGCAGGATATAAAGGATTCCCTGAACGGCCTCCTTTTTCCGGTTCAGCATGTGTGGTCCCTCCTTTATCGTATATTGCGGGCATATGGGGCCGGGCGCCTTTCAAGCACCCGCATTGACTAAGAACCGGCAGGCGCGCGGCGCCCGCCGGTTCTTATAAGCCGTGTGCGGCTGCTCAGGCCACGCTGGCTGCGTAGTCGACAGTTTGCTGAATTGCCTCTTCCGGTGTCAATTCGTCCAGCATCATGAGCTGCAGGTTTTTATACAGCGCATCCATCACCTTGAAGGAGTTGGGCGCAACCGGCAGGGTGTGCAGGGAGGCCTCATCCTCATAAATGGAAGCAAAGCGCTCGTTATCCAGGAATTCCTCGTCCTTGTTGAGCGGCGGGAACGGAGAAACCTCGGAGTGGAACTTCTCCATAATCTCGGTGCTGGTGATATGCTTCATCAGTTCGGCAGCCAGCTCCTTGTTGACGCTGGCGGCGTTCAGAATAAGCGAGTCGGAAGCAATCCAGGTAGCCTTTGTCTCGTCCTCCAGGCTGGCGACGAAGTCCCAGTTCACGCCGCTTTCCGTGTAAAGGGCAGCCTGGTTGGTGCCGGTCATGGCAACGGCAATATTGCCTGCGGCGAACTGGTCGCGGATGTCATTGGCCGTCAGAGATGCACCCTCCTCAGTGAGGAAGCCGGTGGTATAGCGTGCATCATAGAGGAATTGGGCCGCCTTCACAGCCGCGTCGTTCTCCAGCAATGCCACTTCCCCGTCAGCGTTGAAGATATCGCCGCCCGCCTGCCACAGATATGGATAATAGATGTTATTCAGCGCGCCGATGGCAGAATCCGTCCATTCCTGCGCGAAGGGTATCACTCCGTCCAGATTGGCATTTTTCACGGCCAGGCACACATCGGCCAGCTCCTGCCAGGTAGTGGGCAGCTCTGTAACGCCCGCCTCATTGAGAATATCCATATTGAAGAACATGACACGCGCATTGCCGACCACAAAGGGCAGCGCATATTGTGCGCCTTTCATATAGCCTTTATCGTAATAGATATAATTGGCGGTGTCCTCTTCCGAGAAATATTCCTCCAGCGGCTCCAGCGCGCCCATGTCGATAAAATCGTTGAACATTTCATTGTACATGTAGCCCACGTCCGGCCCCTGCCCGGAGGAGAAGGCCGTCAGGTATTTTTCTTCGTAGTTGCCCCAGGGGATGATTTCAATGGTAAGCTCCACATTGTGCTCTTCTGCCCAAGGGGCCAGGGTTTCGCTCCACCACTGCTGATCCAGCGCCTCGCCGTCAGTGGCATAAGGCGGCATCCACAGCATCAAATCGGTTTTTTCCCCGGTGGCTGCCGCGCTCCCCTGGGAGCCGGATGCACCCGTAGAACCGGAAGCCGGCGTGCTGCCGCAGCCAGCCAGCATCGACGCCGCCAGGGTGGTGGCAAGAACTGTGCTTAAAAGCTTTTTCATCTTCATCTCTGCGCTCTCCTTTTCCATATTGTCTTTCATCGCCTGCATTTTGTACATTGGCCAACTGTACTGCTTGCTCTGCCATTACCATACTGCTTTTTTCCGCCCGCTGTAAATATACAGTTTTTTTCAAGGCGGTCTGTTCGAAGAATATTTTTGCCTCCGGAGTGGACATTTTGCACAGAATAAATCCGGAATTCATGTACAATTATTTTGTTTTTTGCTAACGTTTTTTTCGTTTTGCTCACGAGCCTCCAAAAATGAATGAATCCATGTTTATCCATCTGTGCGTATGATATAATGAGGTATACCGTTCACACACTATTTCACGCACTATAAAGGAGGGAGCGACATGCAGCATTTGCTGGGAAAGCAGGCCCGCCGCTGGACAAGGCCAATTCTCGTGGTGCTTTGCCCCTGCCTTCTGCTGTTTTCGTTCATCAGCATGTATATTTTACACCAGCTGCAAAAAAGTGCGCGTGAAAGCAATAATTATCTAAACTCCATCGTGCAAAACAGCGTTGATAAAAGGCTGGAAGAAATTTATCGTTATACGCTTTCTCTGGAGCTGAACCGCGCCAATACAGAGCTGAAAACGGCCAGTTCTCTGCCGCAGGAAATCTCACCGTCTGTTTACCGGTTTCAGGACCTTATGAAAGATTTTGTGATTTCCAATACGCTGGTGGCCGGCATCTATATCTATTATCCGCAAATAGATTTTACGGTTGGCAACCTGGGCTGCTTTTCAGGCATCTCTTACCGAATGCTGCAAATGCTTTCTCATGGAGGTACGCTTGACAACTGGCCCTCTCTTCTCACACAGAGCACTGCCAATTTCTTTTTATTGGACGGTTCGCCCGACGACAAACGGCTCTGTTATGTCAGCCCGCGCATTGTTGGCGGAAAATACCGGGCCGTCACCGTGGTGGAAATCGAGCCATCCGCGCTGCTGGCAATATTTTCTGAAGTGCAGGATTTGTACCCCGGTTTGTCTACATTGAGTGTTCTTCTGAATGGAGAAGTCATCGCCCTGGAGGGCGATGCAGTAGACAGCTCCGCCGTAGAGGAGCTGTTTCGCCAGTGGAATGGCCAAAATGGCGGAGAAACCCGCTTGAACGACACAGAGGCATTTTTCAGCCAGTCGGTTCTGCCGGGGCTGTATTATGCCAGCTTTTATCGGGAAAGCAGCGCCATGCAGGCGGCCAACACTACGGTTGTTATCTGTATTGCAGGCGCCCTGCTGAGCATCCTCATCGTCTTTTCAGGGACCGTTTATATCACAAGGCGCAACATGCGCCCCATTCAGAGCATGCTGCACAAGCTGGGTGTTCAAAAAGACTCCGCCGACTCTTACGAGGTGCTTGACGAACGCATCGAAGCCCTGCTGAGGGAGCACACGCAGAACCAGCGAAAAATTTTTGAACACCAGATGATTCTGGATTCAGCCTTTCTCACGGCTGCGCTGCGCGGCGAGCTGCGCAATGAAAGCACGGCTTTTGCAGCAGCCGAGCGCTATGGAGTAATTTTTGACGGCCCCGTCTTTCAGGTGCTTGTAATTGCCAACAGCAGCCGCACCGTGCTGGAGGGCGATGCCTGGCGCAGGCCCCTATACGAACTGTTTTTCAGGGAAAAGCTGGACGGGCTGGCCACGGTTTACAGCGGCAGGCTGTGCATTTTGCTGAATTCTGAAAGCGAGCTGCCGGATAATATGCTTCGCCGTCTTTGCAGCCTGGTGATGGAAGGCTTCTTCCCGGAAGAGCCCGCTGCCGCGGGAATTGGCAGCTGTTACGACAGCATGGTCTCTATCGTGACCAGCTACCACTGCGCGCGGCGCGCGCTCCTCGCCTGCGGGCCATCCACGGAGCATCCCGTATATGTTTATACGCCTGAAATGTCTGAGGGGCATCACGGCGACAGCAAGGTGATGCAGCTCTTTTCCCGGCAGATTTATCAAAAGCAGTACGGCCAGGCGCAAAAGACGCTGGAGCAGCTGTGTGAGGAATACCTGAGAACCGGCATCGTCCCCTCCGGTGATGTCATTCGTCAATCAGCCGTCACCAATTTGCTCATTGACGCCGCCAGCGAGGTGTTTCCGGAGCGGCAGGTCGCTGAAATCGCACGCAGCTTTGCACGGCCCCTGCCTGTGCCCAGCTATCAGATGCGCGTCCACGATCTGCTCGGAGAGCTGGAGCGTGCTCAGCTGGAAAACCCCTCTGAAGAGACAAAAACCCCGGTGGCCGTCCGCGCCAAGGAAATTATAGACCAGAATTTCACAGACCCGATGATGGGCCTCTACTTTGTGGGAGAACGGCTGAATGTGAACAATTCCTATCTGGCGACTACCTTCAAAAACATGTATCAAATCAGTGTTGCACAGTACATTAACAAGCGGCGCATTGAACGCGCAAAGGAGCTTCTTCATACTTCCATGAACGTCAAGGAAATTGCTGCAGCCGTGGGCTTTTCCAGTGACATCAGCTTTATTCGGGCTTTCAAAAGGCTGGAAAATAAAACTCCAACCATGCTTCGGGCGGAAAAGGGCGCGCCGTCAGGCAAAGGCAGCAGCTGGCTTGTCTGATACTGAGCGCGGGGCGTTTGAGATATTTTCTTTTGATATCCATAGGCATAGCTTCTATGGACAGGCCCGGCCGCCTGCCCAATATTCTAAAAAGCTTTAGAAAAGCATCAGATAGAAAAAGGCCGCCACCCATGAGCATGGATGGCGGCCTTTTTGGTACAACCTTCAGTAGCCCGCCTGACAGCATCGTCTTCGCTCTCCGATCCGCCTGTTCTGCCCTTCGTGTGCCTTTTTCCTGCACCGTCTGTGCTGCTTGTTTTGCTGTCTTTGTGGCAGGTTTATCGTCTTTCGGTCTGTGTGTACTTTTACCGCCCTGCCAGGCGACAACTGCCTGTTTTTCCTTTCCCGGCTTCGGCAGTTGATCAGGCAACTGCACCTTGTCCATGCCCTGTGCCGCCCCTTTTGACCCCTCTTTCCTTTTCTCCCGCCGGTAATATACTAAGGGATATCGGGGATGGATAACACGTAATACGCCCCGGTCCTCCGGGAACCCTATTTTACGTTTTCCGTAAAAAAAGGGTACGCCTCCCCTCTGTGCTTACAACCCGTAAAAATGATTCCGGCTGTTGCCGGGACTGCTACTTCTTTTATATAATCGCGGTTCTGTGCACTCGAGCCGCGAGGGAACTATATTTTCGCTTCACTTTTCTATGCCTTTTAGAATATTTGCTTTTGAGGTGTAAGCCGCACATAAAAGCTTCTTCCGTAGAGCCCTCACAGTATATGCTACCTTCCTTGCCTCCAGTCGGTTTGAAATCTGAGTTTCAAATCGGCTGGGGTGGTGAACGACATCCTACACCATAAAACATAAAAAGCGGCAGCCTACGCCACCGCTTTTCATCTGCTTTCGTATTTCCATGAAATTTAACAAATGTGCACTTTTATGCATCACATCAATTCTATGAGTCTCATTTTTCTCAGTTTATCTTCAGTTTTGTATTACAGTTTCTCTCAAATACTTTCCTATAGTCCATTTTCAATTTAGCAATCTATGCATCATTAATGGACATTTATTATTGGTTGGAAGCCCCGCATCCGGCTTGACTTCTTTTCTATCTTTACAAAAATCAGTTCTTCCGCTACAAGAAGATTGCCATTCTGTTTTCTCATTTTGCTTGCACTTGAAACAAAAGTTTTTACTCTCCCCCGCAGAGCTAGATTTTCCAAAGCATACAACAGGGAAAAGACAGGGCTTAGGCGCCCTGCCTTTTCTCTTTTATTTACCCAATAAAATTGCTGAGCCATGTCTGCGGGATATACATGCCGTTCGTACCCGACATGCATACCAGCATCCAAGCCAGAAGAAGGGAACTGACAAACGTCCCTACCCATACATTTTTCGTAAGCTGATAAGCCTTGCGGCTGATGAAAGTCATGATAGGCAGATAGATAATAGCCCCATAGGTGAGCATAAATGAAGTAATGGATTTACCCGGCATGAGAGCTGCATAATCTACGATATGCGTTATGCCGCACAGCGCCCATACACCCGCTACGGAGATGGCAACAGTGACTAGGGCATCTATATTAGGACGCTTTTTGCCCGCAGTAACATCGGCTAGGTAATTGCTGGTGATATTTGTGATGAACATGAACGGCAAGGCCAGCAACGCATAGCGCAGTACGATGAACCACTGGTCTGCGGTAAGCGGAGAAAACATAACCATCCAGATTCGCATATCCTGATAGAACAGATATTGAACAAGTGCCATTAGCAGATATGCGACAAACACGAACACCGTGGAAATACCTAGGCATTTAAGGATATTGCGACCTCCAAAGGTGAAATTTTCTGTAACAAAAGTCTTAAAGCTGCTAAAGCCCTTTGTAACAACAAGATATATTACGGTAACCACCACTCCAGCGACTGCCAGCCATTCCAAGAAGTAGATGGGTGACCAGGCGGTGAGCATCAATGGGAAGATACTGTTGCTGGTAAAGGAAATGACGCTCTTTCCGGAATTGGTCAGGTAAATGGCAGCACCGTTTAGAAGGATGGTGCCAATAACCACAATTATGTTTCCGATTTTAGCGTTACGCGGTGGAACAACTGTCTGACGATCAGCAAGGCAGTGCTTATATTTTACCGTCAGCGTCATTAACCGTATGATGGGAATAAGGGTAGCTAACATAGCCAGCATAGCGAAGAAATTGAGAAATTCGCGGTAATAGAACGTCGTGCTAACGGGATCAGTAACGGCCGTTGTAGTGTTGGCACCCAAAGTCTGGTTGAAATAGTCGATGGCCATAGCGGTGGTGCGGCTCGAGAAGAATTCCTTTGAATGCGTCTCCTGTGTGAGCAGAACAGTGCGAAGCGTACGCGCCTGAATAGCCTGCGCCAATTCCTCATTGGAAGACGCGGTATCTTCACGATATGTCCCTACGATGCGGCTCGTTCCATCGCTGTCGTTTACGGAGTAATACGCTCCTTGTACCGCTTCATCCTGCTCGGGGATATATCATGCATTTTTTACGTCATCAGAGGTATTGAATCCAACATAGCTGTAATCGAACGTACCGTTTATGATGCAGAGGTTCACCTGGCAGTTACGCGTCACTTCATGCCCAGCCACCGTGACGGTAGCGGTGGGGTTCACATACTCTGCCGTAGAGCCAATCAGGCAGGCGCTTTTGATCATGG
>ENA-ORTH01001024-ORTH01001024.1-human-gut-metagenome-genome-assembly--contig:-NODE-1024-length-31273-cov-25.786533_pt1 | contig 31273 bp, 23 predicted proteins | sample MGYA00241914_ERZ509192 | MGnify/ENA primary metagenome ERZ509192 (study PRJEB26280, sample SAMEA2338826) | human gut metagenome | biome: human gut; feature: human-associated habitat; material: faeces... | reverse complement strand
ACTCCACCGGTGAGACCGGCCGCGTCGGCTCCCCGAAGCGCCGCGAGATCGGCCACGGCGCCCTCGCCGAGAAGGCCATCGTGCCGGTGCTGCCAAGCCGCGAGGAGTTCCCGTACGCCATCCGTCAGGTCTCCGAGGCCATCGGTTCCAACGGTTCCACCTCGATGGGCTCCGTGTGCGCCTCCACGCTGTCGCTGCTCGCCGCCGGCGTGCCGCTGAAGGCCCCGGTCGCGGGTATCGCGATGGGTCTGGTCTCCGGTGACGTCGATGGCCAGCACGTCTTCAAGACGCTCACCGACATCCTGGGCGCCGAGGACGCGTTCGGCGACATGGACTTCAAGGTCGCCGGCACCTCCGAGTTCATCACCGCCCTGCAGCTCGACACCAAGCTTGACGGCATTCCGGCCGATATCCTGGCTGGTGCCCTGCAGCAGGCTCACGAGGCCCGCACCACGATCCTCGACCTCATCAACGAGTGCATCGACGGCCCGGCCGAGATGAGCGAGTACGCCCCGCGCATCATCACCACCACCGTTCCGGTCGACAAGATCGGCGAGATTATCGGGCCGAAGGGCAAGATGATCAACCAGATCCAGGAGGACACCGGCGCCGAGATCGCCATCGAGGATGACGGTACCGTGTTCATCTCCTCCGAAGGCGGCGAAGCGGCCGAGAAGGCCAAGGCCATCATCGACCAGATCGCCAACCCGCACGTGCCGGAAGCCGGCGAGACCTACAACGGCAAGGTCGTGAAGACCACCTCCTTCGGCGCCTTCGTGAACCTGACCCCGGGCACCGACGGTCTGCTGCACATCTCCCAGATCCGCAACCTCGCCAACGGCGAGCGCATCGATGCCGTCGAAGACGTGCTCAAGGAAGGCGACACCGTTGAGGTGGTCGTGCAGGGTGTTGACGATCGCGGCAAGATCTCCCTTGCCATCCCGGGCTTCGAGGATCAGGAATCCTCCGCTCCGCGTCGTGACCGTGGCGATCGCGATGACCGCCGTGGCGGCCGTGGCCGTCGTGACGACCGCCGTCGTTCCGACGATCGCGATGATCGCGATTACGACGATCGTCCGCGTCGCCGTCGTTCCGATCGCGATGACGATCGTGATTATGATGATCGTCCGCGTCGCCGTCGTTCCGACCGTGACGATCGCGACTACGATCGTGACGACCGCCGTTCGTCCCGTTCCGATCGCGATGATCGTGATTATGATGATCGTCCGCGTCGCCGTCGTTCCGATCGCGATGACCGTGACTACGATCGCGATGACCGCCGTTCCGACCGTCGCCGTGGTAGCCGTCGTGACGACCGCAACCCGCGTTACGCCGCCGACGAGAACTACGACGAGTACCGTGCCGATCGCGAAGAGCGCTCCGAGCGTCCGCGTCGCCGCGTGCGCCGCGACTTTGATCCGTTCGAAGACTGACGTCTTCTCACGGATCCTTCGCAGCGAAGCTGCTCACTTCACCTACGAGAAGCCCACTGGGCTTCTCGCTTGACGGCTCAGCATTCGAAGATTGACGTTTTCTCACGGATCCTTCGCAGCAGAGCTGTTGTTGGGCTTAGTGCGAGCCGACAGGTAATCTAATGAAAACCCACTCCGTAAGGGGTGGGTTTTCGTGTATTTCGACATGCTTTGCAAACATTGGCATCAATCGTTTTACGGATGCGCGGAATAATAGACATTACTCCGAATTGTGTAGTCCTCATGAGAAGATAAGACAAAGAAGCAAGCAAAGAAGCAAGGATTTTCTCATGATATTCGCCATTATTGCACTCGTTATCATCGTGTTGATTGTGCTGTGGGCCGTTTCTGCATACAACGGTCTGGTCACATTGCGCAACCGCGTCAAGAACGGCTGGGCGCAGATCGACGTGCAGCTTAAGCAGCGAGCCGATCTCATTCCAAATCTTGTAGAAACCGTCAAGGGCTATGCTGCACACGAATCACAGGTATTCACCCAAGTGACGCAGGCGCGCGCCAACGCGCTTCAGGCTGCACAGTCTGGCGATGTGACTCAGCGTATCGAGGCCGAGAACCAGTTGAGCCGCGCGATTTTGAACCTTCAGGCCGTGGCTGAGGCGTATCCGCAGCTGCAGGCCAACCAGAACTTCCTGGACCTGCAGGCCCAGCTCAAGACGCTCGAGGAGAAAATCGCCTACGCCCGCCAGTTCTATAACGATGTGGTGCAGAAGTACAACACCAAGATCGAGGTCGTGCCGACCAACATCATCGCCGGACTGTTCCACTTCGAGCAGGCCTCCTACTTCCAGATCGACGAGGCGGACCGTCAGGCTCCGCAGGTCAAGTTCTGAGCGTTTCCATACAGCATTTCCATACAAAAGAAGGGGAGCGCTGACGGGGTGGATACTTCGCCGGTACTCCCTTTTTGTCTATACGGTATGTCGGCTTCTCGCGGACTGCCTGCATAGAGGGTCAAGAGAGAACTTATGAATATCAGACGTGCGCTGATCGGTATGCTGTCTGCGGTGGTCGCGGCCGCGCTGCTGTTGGGCGTCACTTTTCTGGATGTGAATTTGACGTCCGACGTCGAACCAGATTTGAGCTATCGTACGCTCGATTACGATGTTATGGTGCTTAAGAATGGCGACCTCAAAGTCACGCAGCATATTGATATGAAGCTGAATGACCGTGGCTTTGATTGGAAACAGATGTACCAGCAGTACACGCTAAAAGCCAATAATCTGACGAATATCAGTGATATCAGCGTGAAGGATGTCACCAACAACGAAACGTACATCCAAGGTAGATTTGTGAATCCCAATGATGTCACCGATTGGAACGCTGAACACGCAGGTCAGTGGTATATCGCGGATGTCAGCGTACTCAGAGATCCCCAACCGTTCAATCCTGAAACAGATGGTTTGAAAGCTGACTCCTCATCCGATAAGACTTTGGAAATCGGCTGGAACATTCCGGAAACTGCGTCCGCTGACAGCCTCAAATTCGATGTGTCCATGACCATGCATGGCGTAAGCACCGCCTATGACGACGTCGTCTCTTTCCAATGGGAGCCATTCGGCACGACAAACCAGATTCCGATTGGCAAGGTGACCGGCAAGGTCACGTTCCCAGACGGCGTCACCAAGAAGAATTCTTGGGCATGGTTGCATACCAAGAACACGTCCACCGCGAAACGCGGCAAGAACGGGTCGCTGCTCTTCTCGGTCGATGACGTGCGTGCAGGCGACTATCTGGACGTCGTGGCCATGTTCGATGTCTCGAAATCGCAAGGTGTGGAACGCAAGATAAGCGGCAACCACAAGCAAGAGCTCATCGATAGCGAAACTCAGAAAGAGGAGGAATGGCGCGATAAACAGCATGATCAAGCGGTCAAGCGAGTGACCGGTTGGGCTGTCTCGGCCCTGATCGGCCTGGCGTTCATTATGGGATCGCTGTACCTCGGTATCACCAGCTTCCGTAAGTCGCAATACAAAGGCGATGTCGAATATTACCGCGATTTGCCCTACATGAGTCCGGCCGCCGCGGCACGGATGAATGATGTCATGAGCGCGTCATCTTCGATTCTCGGTTCAGGCAAAATAAAAAAAGGCGACAAACTAGTCAATCGGCAAATGTCCTCCACTGTGATGTCGCTCGCGTCAAAAGGGGCAATCGCCATCTATCCCGGACCGGCGAAACTGTATGACGGCATCGACCTGACCACGACCAACGCGGCATCAGTGGCGGGCAGGCTCGGCTCCGACGCCGCAACCGCACGCAAGATGAAGAAGACCAGCACCATCGTCATCATGCCGGTGGCGCGCAATGACATCGGTTCGCTGCTGCTGAGCTCATCCGAACATGCGGCGCTTGACATCCTGCTCAAAGCGTCTTCACGGTTGAGGGATACGCAGGTATTCGATCTCAAACAGATGAACAAGGCGTTCAAACACTACAAAAAGGGCTACAAGTTGCTACAGGATTTCGATACCGCCTGCTCCACGGAATTCGACAATCTGCGCGCCGTTGATTCATCGAGGGGATTCCTGAATAATCTGGTCGGCATTCTTGGTCTTGTTTTCGCGTTCTATAAGGGCGTGCAGTACGCGGAGAGAGGTGAGATCGCAGTGACGATGAGCATCTGTGTGCCTGTCGTGCTGGCCTGCGCATTCGCGTTGGTGTATGGCAAATATCATGCATTGACCGACAATGGTCAGAAATATGGTGGCCAAGTGGCTGGGCTGAAGCGCTATCTGCTTGATTTCAGTGATTTCAGTGACCGTGGCGTGCTTGATATGACATTGTGGGGCCGATATATGGTGTATGCCACCGCATTCGGCATTTCCGACAAGGTGATGGCGCAGCTGACCAAAGCATATCCGGAAGTGGCCGATCCTCAGTGGCTGGATGAGCATGCCGCTTCGTCGTACATGTACATGCCGTTGCATTCCAGCAGCGTTATGGGCGCGTCCACTGGCGCTGCGGTGGGTGCAAGTGTTGCCGCCGCGTCGGTGTTCAGTGCGAATTATGGCGATTTCGGCGCGCAGCTCAGCTCCAGTTTCGCCGACGTGCGCAACACGATTTCCATGGCGGCACCGTCCTCCGGTGGCTCGGGTTTCGGTGGCGGTGGTTCCGGCGGTTCCTTCTCCGGTGGCGGTTTCGACGGCGGTGGCGGTGGTTCCGGCGGCGGTTCGTTCGGAGGACGCTGACATGTGCGATACGCATATACGAGTGGCACACGGTATACGCAGGAAGAAAGGGTGATGGTATATGGATGCGAAACGTGTCCGTGGAGGACTGCTCGCGGCGGGTGCCGCATTTGTTGCGGTGCTCGTTGTAGCGCTCCTGCTGTTCTTCGTCTCCGGCGACGAAGCCGATCTAAGCTACCGTTCCGTCGATTTTGACGCGCAGCTGCAAAGCAACGGCGACATCCGTTTCACGGAACATCTGGATTACCAGTTGAAGGAGCGCGAGAATGATGACGGCGACACGAAACCGTGGAAGCAACTGTATCTGACGTTCAAACTGCGCAACCAGGATCTGACGAACATCACCGACATCTCCGTGACGAACGCGTCCACCGGCGAGCAATACACGCAGATCGCGCCGCAGTTGCCGAGCGATGTATCCGACAGTGAATGGGAATCGGAATATGCCGGACATTGGTATATCGCCGACACCACAATCGGCTCCAACTATCCGGAACCATTCGACTCTGCCACCGGCGGGCTTGACCCCAACGGTTCGGACAATGACAAACAAATCGAAATAGGCTGGAACATTCCCGCCACCGTCAAACAGAGCAGTCTCAAATTCGACGTGACCATGACGTTTCATAACATGGGCACGCAGCATAGTGACGTGACGAATCTCATGTGGGAGATGTTCCCCGAAGACAACCAGGTGCCGGCTGGCAAAGTCACCGGCACCGTGCGCTTCCCCAAAGGCATCGGTTCCGACGATTCGTGGGCATGGCTGCACACTGAGGCCACATCTCAAACGTCTCGCGACACGGACGGCACGTTGCATTTCACCGTCAGTGACCTGCGCACGAACCAGTACGTCGACCTCGTCGCCGCATTCGACAATGCCGGGGCAAGTGGCGTCGAACGTGTGCGTTCCGGCGACTATCTGGACGAATTGAAATCCACGGAAGCAAACAAGGAGCAGCAATGGCGTGACGGCCAGCGGCACAAAGCCCAGCTTACGGTCGCAGGTTGGCTGGTATGTCTGATTTTGGGCGGACTGTGCTGCGTACTGGCGATTCGTGGCGTGGTCTCTTCGAACCGTGAAGCCACCTATCGCGGTGGCATCGAATACTGGCGTGAGTCACCTCAAGTCAGCCCTGCCTGCGCCGCGCATCTGATCGATGTGGTGGACGATTCCAAGGGTGAACAGTCCTCGCGTGCCATGACGGCGACGGTGCTGGCATTGGTGGTCAAGAAAGCGCTCGCCGTATATCCGGGACCTGCCGACATGTATCGTGGCATCGACCTGAGCAGGGCGAACGCGGCCGATATGGCGCGCATGATTTCCTCCGATCCATCCCGTGCCTCTGCCGCGTCAAGTACTAGTACGTTGGTGATTCTGCCTCAGGCGCTATCCCATCGGGAAACCCTTGGTCTGAGTCGCTCCGAGGAAGCCTGCCTGCAACTGCTGATTCGTATTTCCGCACGCGTGGGTTCGCCGGTATTCGACTTTAACCAGATGAAGGAGGCTTGCTCCAGCTGGGAGAACGGCTATCAGGAGATGAACCATTTCACCAATGCCTGCGATATTGAATTCCTGCAATTGAACGCGGTCAGGGATGTCAGCGGACGTTGGATAGCGCCCACCATCTTCGCCATGGTCTTTGGCGTGATTGGAATGCTGGTCAATATTGGAAGCAATATCGCGGTGGCGTTGTGCTTCGGCGGCGCGTTCGCATGCGTCGGCACGTTCTGTTTAGCTACCGGACGCAAGGAAGGCCTCACCGAATCCGGACAGACCTATGCCGGCGAATGCTTGGGACTCAAACGCTATATGGAGGATTTCTCCAATTTCTCCGACCGTGGTGCGCTCGATTTGGTGATGTGGAACTGGTATATGGTCTATGCGGCCGCCTTCGGCATTTCCGACAAGGTGGCAAAGGAATTCGCCAAGGCGTACCCCGAAGTCAACGATCCGCAATGGCTTGACGCGTATGGGTACGATTCCCTCGGCTATTGGACGTATCGCTCCCACGCGTGGAACGGTATGTCCACTATGAGAGGCATGTCGACCGGTGCGTTTGGCGGATCGCAGTTCATGGGCGGCATTGGCGATATCGGTTCGCAGCTGAGTTCCGGTTTCGCTTCGGTTAGTTCCACGATTTCCGCGGCGGCACCATCGTCTTCGTCCGGTGGCTCTGGCGGCTCCTTCTCCGGTGGCGGCTTCGGCGGCGGTGGCGGAGGCGGCGGCGGTGGAGGCGGCGGTGGCCGCTGATCCACGACATGACGCCCGCCGTCGGACAACGTGACGCCCTATGACATTGCGATTGTCGGCATTGTGTTTGCCTACGCCCGGTCCGGCTTGAAAAGCCTACCTTTCGCCCATGGCGATTGGTAGGCTTTTCCATTGGCAGAACCTGAACGAGATGCCGTCCGACTTGGTTCCGACCCGGCTCCAACCGGCTCGCGCCTGCCGGAAGACACCACTTTCGAAGGAGAAGACATGACGTTGTTCCGTAATCTCGGACCGTTCCACACCACCGCCATCGGCCACGGCGAAATGCCGCTGACCATCGAAAACAACCGCGGCCACGACGTCGGCATCGAAACCCTGCACGCCTCGCTTGACGCCGGCTGCCGCCACATCGACACGGCATGGGCCTACTACACGCCGGGCGAAGAGGAACAGACCGGCGAAAAGCTGGTCCGCGAAGCGTTGGACACATGGAAGGGGCCGCGTGAGGAAGTCACCGTGGCCACCAAGGTCGGTCTGCGCCGCGCGTGGGATGGCGACAAGCCGATCTGGCCGCGCGACGGCAAGCCGGAACACCTCATCGAATACGGCAAGCAGTCCGCGCAGGCGCTCGGCGTCGACTCGATCGACCTGCTCTACCTGCATCGCCACGATCCGGAAGTGCCGTACAACGAGTCCTGCGAAGGTATCAAGGCGCTGCTCGACCAGGGCGTTGCCCAGTGGGCGGGTGTGTCCAACGTGAGCATCGAACAGCTCAAAATCGCACAGGAGATTCTCGGCGACAAGCTCGTTGCCGTGCAGAACCAGTATTCGCCGATCCATCTGGAAACCCAGGACACGTTGGAATACTGCGCGAAGGAAGGTCTCGCCTTCGTGTGCTGGAGTCCGCTCGGCGGCTACCGCCACCCGTACGACGAGCATCTGTTCGACCCGTTCCGCGAAGTGGCCGCCAAGCATGGCGTGAGCTACCAGCGCGTGGTGCTGGCTTGGGAGCTGGCCAAGGGCGACCACATGTTCGTGATTCCGGGCGCGCACCGTCCCGAAACCATCCTCGACTCCCTGAAGGCCGACGAGCTCGAACTCACTGACGAGGAGCTCGCCTTCCTCGGCTGAAAAAGCACTGCCCGTCCGCATTTTGTTAACCCAACCACTCAGCTCGGGCAGCAAAACACGGACGGGCATACGTTTTTGCGGAACCGGACGGCTATCGGGGATTACAGCACGGCCATCACGAAATCAGCTAGTAGTTTGACGCCGTACAGCACCACCACCGCGCCACACACGCGGTTCATCGCGGTGACGATTCGCGGGCTGAACCTGTGGCTGAACAGCGACACCAGCAGGGTGATGCCGAAGAACCACAGTGCCGACGCGGTTTCCACGCCGGTGATGAACGGCGTGGACTGACCGACGGTAAGCGTCGCGCTGAACGCGCCGAGCATCAGCGTGCCGTCGATGATGGCCTGCGGATTGCACCACGTCACCACACCGGCGGTGACGATGGTGTGCAGCAGCTCGCTGTCGCCGCCGAATTTCGAAGTGACGCGTTGCGCAAAGCCCTGCGATTGCGAGGTCCGCGACTGCGGCGTTTGCGCGGCGCCATCATCGCCACCCTTGCCGGGAAACAGCAGACCCGCGCCGATACGGATGACCACCAAGCCGCCGATCGCCAGAATGGCCAGCTTCAGCCATGCGTAATCCTGCATCAGCCTGCCGATGCCGAAAAAGCAGGACAGCGACAACGACACGTCGAAAAACAGCACGATCAGCGCGGTCAGCAGCGCGCGGCGGCGCGGCTTGGTCAGCGCCGAATCGATGACGAACAGATTCTGCATACCGATCGGCGCGACATACGCCAATCCCAACGTCAGCCCTTGGAAAAAGAATCCCATACTCGCCTCTTATCCATCCAAACATATTTGGTTGGTTGTAATCAACCCAGCCAAAACCAACCAAATCGCTCATTTTGTAATCGCAGGAAAAACCTCTATTCTGCGAAAAACAACGTAACCAGTGTCATATTGTATAGGTGTTGCTACAATAGGCAACCAGCCAAAAGCTGAGGTTTGGCTCAGCCAATCGCAGGACGGTCCACTGTCAGAAAGCAGATGCGCCGACCGCGGAAAACGCCGAACCATACCGACACCACCAATGTGAAGGAGCGTCATGGCACGCATCGCGCCGCTGAACATCGATTGGAAACCGGACCGTACCACCGGCGAACCCGTCACCGAACAAATCGTCGGATACATGTGCGAACAGGTGCACAGCGGCAACTGGCCGATTGGCTCGCGTCTGCCGTCGCAACGCGCGCTCGCCGAATGGTTCGGCGTGAACCGGTCCACCGTCATCGCAGCCATCAACGAGCTGTCCGACTACGGCATCGTCGAAGGGCAGCATGGAGCGGGCACGCGAATCGTCAGCAACACGTGGTCGCTGATGCTGCCGGGCGCGCCCGACTGGGCCGATTACGTGGATTCCGGCTTCTTCAAAGCCAACAACGACACCATCCAAGCCATCAACCGGTACGAGTTCACGCCGAACATGACGCGCATCGGCACCGGCGAGCTCGACCCGCGGCTCTTTCCGAAAGCCATGTGGCGGCAGGTGCTCGGCGAGGCGGCGGACGAGATCGAAACGCTCGGCTACCCGCCGCCCGAAGGCCTGCCCGAACTGCGCGAGGCCATCGCGGCGCACATGCGCGCCACCGGCGTCGACTGCACGGCAAGCCAGGTGCTGGTCACATCCGGCGCGTTGCAGGCGCTGCAGATGATTTCGGTGAGCCTGCTGCCGGCCGGCACCACCGTATACGCGGAATCGCCGAGCTACATCAAGTCGCTGCAGGTGTTCCAGTCGGCCGGCATGCATCTGGAAGGCGTGCCGATGGACGACGACGGCCTCAACGTGCAGGCATTGCGCGGCCTGCTGGCGGAAGGGGAGCTTGACGCCGGCCGTCCGGCGCCGCTCAACGCGCGCAACCGCAAAGGCAATGCGATCCTGTACACGATTCCGACCAATCACAATCCGACAGGCGTCACCATGAGCGACAAACGCCGGCATGAACTGGTCGAGCTTTCCGTGGACAGCCGACTGCCGATCATCGAGGACGGCGCCTACCGCGACCTGTATTTCGAGGATGATGCCCCGCTGCCGTCGCTGAAGGCCCTCGATGAGACCGGCATGGTCATCACGCTCGGCAGCGCGTCCAAGTCGCTGGCTCCCGGCTTGCGCATCGGATGGCTGGTCGCCGCCGAACCGATCGTGCAGCGGCTCGCCGACGTGAAAATGCAGATGGACTACGGTGCGAGCGTGCTGAGCCAGTGGACGTTCGCGCGATTCCTCACGAACGGCATGTACGACGAATACGTGGCCGGCCTGAAACGGGAGCTGCGGCACCGCCGCGACCGCGCGCTCGTTACGCTGCAGGAGAAAATGGACGGGCTCGCCCACTGGAACGTGCCGTCCGGCGGCTTCTACATTTGGATGACCTTCGACCGGCCGATACGCATGAACCGCCTGTTCCAGCTGGCCGCCGAACGTGGCGTGCTGCTCAACCCCGGCGACATCTACGATTTCGCCGCCGACAACTCCCTGCGCCTGAGCTACTCCTACACCACGCCGGAAGAGTTCGCCGACGCAGTGGACGTACTCGCCGCCGTCGCACGCGAGCTGGCGTAGCGCCTGGCGTAGCCCGAGCTTGCGTAACGGCTGGACGGGCTTTGCCTGTCCCGTGAATCTACGACAATATCTGATGGTCTTTTACGAGTAAGAGGAACATCCGTGCAAAGAAGAAACAAGCCAGAAGTGTTGGCCCCCGCAGGCAATTTGAGGGGACTGAAAACCGCGGTCGATTACGGTGCGGACGCCGTCTACTGCGGCGGCAAGGCGTTCGGCATGCGCAGCGCGCCGAAAAACCTGAGCCTCGAGGATTTCGAGGAAGGCGCACGCTACGCCCACGAGCGTGGGGCCCGCGTGTACGTCACCTTCAACGTGCTGCCGCGCAACAACGAGGTGGAAGCCATGCGCGAATACCTCGGCAAGCTGAAGGACACCGGCGTGGACGCGCTGATCGTCTCCGACATCGGCGTGATGCTCATGGCCAAGCAGGTGGCTCCGAACCTCGAACTGCATGTGAGCACGCAGGCCGGCGTCACCAACTACCAGGCCGCCAACGCGTTCTACGAACTGGGCGCACGCCGCGTGGTGCTGGCCCGCGAAATGGACCTGCAGGCCGTGCGCGACATCCGCGCCCGCATCCCCGACGACCTCGACATCGAATGCTTCGTGCACGGCGCGATGTGCATGGCCTTCTCCGGACGCTGCCTGTTCTCCAACTATCTGACCGGCCGCGACGGCAACCACGGCGAATGCGCGCAGCCGTGCCGCTGGAAGTATTCCATCGTGGAGGAGAAACGCCCCGGTCGGTATTTTCCGATCGAACAGACCGCGGAAGGCGCGTACCTGTTCAATTCGCAGGACATGAACATGCTCGCCCACATCGACGATCTGCTCGATTCGGGCGCGACGAGCCTCAAGATCGAAGGCCGTTCCAAGAGCGCCTACTACATCGCCGCCATGACGAACGCCTACAAGACGGCCGTCAACGAATACATGGTCCAGCGCGGCTTCGAAGATGCCGACGGCAATGTGCTGAAGCCGTTCCGCGACCGCGTGATCCGTCCCGGTGACCCGGAATACGGCAAGCCGGACACCGAGGATGCGATCATGGCCAATGCCGATGGCGCGTTCGCAGGCAAGCCCGACATCGACGCAGTTCCCGTTGGGGGCATGCCGTCCGGCAACGTTTCGGCTGGCAACGTTTCGTCCGGCAATATCGCGATTGGCGAGCCGGACAATCTGAGCTACCACGCACGCAGCACCCGACGCAAGTCGAACACCGCCGCCGAAATACTGCCGGAAGGCTGGCATCACGCCGGTGTACGGCCGGCACCGCATGTCACCCTGCCGGATTGGCTGCTCGACGAGCCCGACAAAGTGGCGCACCGCGACTACTCCACCGGCTTCTATTATCCGGAACACAAAGTGCGGCAAAGCACCGACCGTTCCGCATACTTCCGCGCATGGCTCGTCGTCGGCGAAGTGCTGTCATGGAGTCCGGAAGACGGAGGACGCGTGACCATCATGAGCCGCAACAAGATCGAAGCCGGCCAGGAAGTCGAATTCGTGCTGCCCGGCGCAGCCCCCTTCGCCTACACCGTGCCTGCCGGCGGTTTCCGTGACGCCGACGGCCACTGGGTCGAAGCCATCAACAACCCGGCGCACGTCTTCTCCATGCCGTGCCCACAGGAAGTGCCCGTCAACGCGGCCATCCGTTCGCGCACGAAAAAGCCGACGCTGAAAGCCGAATAGAAGACGGCAATCGCAAGCAGGCCTTCCAATCGCAAAACCAAGGAAAAACAAGACATGAGCAGCACACAATACGATGACGCGATCCTCGATTCCAACGCCATCGACCCCACTGACAAAAACGGCAACCCGATTCCCGTGACCATTCCGATCATGCTGGCCCCCGGCATCAAAGTCGTCTACACCACGCGACTCGGCGGCACCAGCGAAGGCGATTTCGCGCACTTCAACCTCGGCGGCAAATCCGGCGACAAACCGGAACACGTGCTCGCCAACCGCAAGGCGCTCGCCGACGTGCTCGGCGCGAAAATCAGCCTCATCAGCCAGGTGCATTCCGGCGACGCGGTGGACGTGGACGAATCATTCGTCATCAACCAGCCGTTCGGATTCGACGTGTCCGGCACGAAGAAGCCGGAAGACGAGACGGACGGCGAAAACAACGCGACGGGGAATGACGGTGAGCCGACCGTCATCGAAGCCGACGGCCAAGTGACGTCCCGGAAGAACGTGGCGCTCGGCATGTTCGCCGCCGACTGCCTGCCGGTGCTCATGGCCGACCCCGAAGCCGGCGTGATCGGCGCAGCGCACTGCGGCCGTCGCGGTCTGCAGAAAGGCGTGATCGGCGCGACCATCGAGAAGATGGTGTCCAAGGGCGCCCAGCCGGAACGTATCGTCGCCACGCTCGGCCCCTGCATCTGCGGCGACTGCTACGAGGTCGGCGGCGACATCGCCGACGAATTCGATGCGCAGTTCCCGGGAACCTTCACGTTGAGCCGATTTGGCCAGCCGGGCATCGACATCGCCGCGGCCGCCCTGCAGGAGCTTGCCAAAGCGGGCGTGCCGGCCGACAACATCGTCTCATCCCGTCCACGCGTCAACGCGGCCACGCAGTACCTGTCCGAAGACGAGGAACTGGCCGGCATCTGCGCCGCCGATGGCGAAGGCGATTCGAAGCTTTCCGAACGGTTCAACAAGATCCGCCGCAGCCTGTGCACGCTCGAAAACCCGTTGTGGTTCTCGCATCGCCGCGCGTCGCTCGCCAAAAAACAGCATGAAGGACGCATGCTGGCGCTGATCGTACGCGAATAATCACCATACGAGCCATACAAGCCACGCGATTCGTGCGATTCGAGTGATTCGCGTGGCCACTGTTGCGGATTGCGTGCAGAACCCGCCGCGGAACGGGGTGGCATGCGGCCGCGGCTTTACGGTGGAGCATATGAGTAAGGGAGAGCAGATGCAGGAACAGAAGATGCCGGTCGTGGCCGTGGTGCTGGCAGCGGGATTCGGCACCCGATTCGACGAGAACAACCCCAAGCAGCTGGTGTCGGTGGGCGGCAAGCCAATCGTCTGCTGGAGCATCGAGGCATTCGAAAACAACGACCGCATCAGCGACATCATCGTGGTGGTCAACGAACGCGTCGAAGAGACGGTGAACGAGCTTATCGACGAAGCCGGCTACGCCAAAGTGCGGGCCATCGTTCCCGGCGGCGCCGAACGCGTGGACAGCACGCTCGCCGCCCTGGACCTGCTCAAACAGGCCGGCATTCCCTCCGGCGCGAAAATCCTCATCCATGACGGCGTGCGTCCGTTCGTCGAGGAGCGGTCCATCGACGGCTGCATCGACAGCTTGGACCAGTTCAACGCCGCCACCGTGGCCTACGCCTCCACCGACACGATTCTGCTCACAGAGGATCTGGGCGACCGCAAGGTGGTCAAATCCGTGCCGGAACGTCCGAACACCTTCCGCGCGCAGACCCCGCAGGCGTTCCGTTTCGGCACCATCGTCAAAGCCTACGAACTGGCCGCCGCCGACCCCGACTTCCACCCGACCGACGACACGCGCGTGGTGGTGGACTACCTGCCCGACGAGCCGGTCGCCATCGTGGACGGTTCCGAAACGAACCTCAAAATCACCACGCCATCCGACATGCCGATCGCCGAAGGCATCGCCCGTAGCCTCGACCCCGAACACGCCAAGGAGGAAGCCAAGGCGCGCATGCACGCCGTGTTCGCCGAAGCGTTCTCCCAGATGCACAGCCGTTGATTTTCATCGAACGTTAAGTCCGTCGACGTGTCGGCAGACTTAACGTTCAACACATTCACCACGTACACTGGAAACCATGCAGCAGATCAACATCGTCATCTCCGGTTTCACGCCCTACGAAGGCATCGACGTCAATCCGGCCGTGCTCGTGCCGGCGGCGGTAGCCAAGCAATGGGCCGATCCGGCGCAATCGCAGGCGATCTCCGAAGAACTGCTGCAGGACATCGCCGTCACCGTCACCAACGTCACGCTTCCGGTGAGCTTCGCCAAAGCCTGGCCCACACTGCTGGAAGCCATCGAACAGGCCAAGCCGGACATCGTCATCGCCACAGGGCTCAAGCGCACCTCCCGTGGCATTCTGCTGGAACGATGCGCCACAAATCTCATGGATGCAGCCAAGCCGGATGCCGACAACGTGATTCCGCCCCGCCGCCCGATCGACCCGGAAGGTCCGGCCGCGTACTGGACGCGCCTGCCGTTGCGGTCGATACTGCACGATTTCGCCAAACACGAGATTCCCGCCGCGTTGAGTTCCGACGCCGGTACGTTCGTATGCAATTCGCTGTTCTACCATCTGCTCAACTGGTCGGCGGGCCAGGAACGTCGCATTCTGTCGGGGTTCGTCAGCCTGCCGATCGTCAACGGTCGGCCGCACGAACGTGGACTGTCGATCGAACAGCAGACCGCTGCGGTCGATGACGTGCTGCGTGAATCGGTACGATACTTCCTGCAACCCTCGTCAAGCGACATTCTGCTTGGCTGAGGACGGCTCCGCTTTCTACGGCACGATTTTCTGCGACATGTGAGTCATGCGGTTTCGACACGTGGTCGCGGACATACCGCCATACCCCCGACAGACTTTTTCGAACGATTTCTGTGCTCTCTGTGAGAATAATGCATTTCGTCCTGCGTGCCGCCTGCTGACTGAGATAGAGTACTGAACGAGTGCGCGCTGGCAGATGCGCAAAGTGTAGGGAATTCGTGAAAGGAAAAGGGCATGGTTGAGCAGTTCCCAATCGTGTTGAGGGGGTACGACAAGGATCGAGTCGACGAGGCGTTCGCTTCGGCTCAGGAGACGGTGAACCGTCTGCGTGAGCAGGTCAAGGCCGACGACCAGACCATCCTTGAGCTGCAGGCGCAGCTGCAGGAGGAAAAGAACAAGAAGGCCGCTCCGAAGTCCTTCGCGTCACTGGGCGCCAACGCCCAGCAGATGCTCGCCAGCGCGGAACAGACCAGCGCCGAGCTGCTTGAACGAGCCAAGAAGGACGCTTCCGCGGCCCGCGCCACGGTGCAGCTGCAGGCTGAAACACTGCTGAACAACGCCAAAATCGACGCCAGGCGCATCATGGACGACGCCAACGCCAAGGCGGCCAAGGTGCTCGGTGACGCCAAGGACGAATCCGAAGCCATGAGGGCCAATGCCCAGCATGAGGTCGACCAGATGCGCAGCGAGGCCCAGAAGGCCGTGGTGGCGCAGCGTCAGACCGTCGATCTGGAACTGACCAACTCCCGTGAGGAACACGGCAAGCGTCTTGCCGCCGAACGCGCCACGCAGGAACGTGAGATTTCCGACATGCGCACCGAGGCGACCAGCAAGATCGCCGAACAGCGCAAGAACGCCAATGAGGAGATCTCCCGCCTGAAGAGCGAGACCAACGACCAGATCGAATCCGCGCTTGCCGAAGCCAACAAGAAGCTGGCGGACGTGCGCGAGCAGGTGTCCAAGATGATGACCGACGCGCAGCGCCGTGCCGCCGAAATCACCGACACCGCCAAGGCGAAGGCCCAGGAGATCACCGACGAGGCGGAAGTGCACCGCACCAAGACCATCAGCCAGGTCAACGCCGAAGTGGAGCAGATCCGCGCCGACATCTCCGCCCAGCAGGAGGAGGCCACGAAGAAGGTCAATGAGCTGCTCACCGACCTGAACGAACGTCGCGAGGCCGCCAACAAGCAGGCCAGCGAGTTGATTTCCTCCGCGCAGAAGACCCGTGACGAGGCTGAGGCGTACGCTTCCAGCAAGCGTGACGAGGCGGACGCGAACGCGGCAAGCATCCTCAAGCAGGCCACCGAAGACGCCGACGAGCAGATCAACGAGCGTCGCGAGGCCGCGAAGAAGGAACTGGACGGCGTGCAGCAGCGCATCGCCGACCTGCAGAGCCGTGAGGCCCAGATCACGCAGCGCGTCAGCGAACTGCGTGCCATGTTCTCCAACGCGTTCTCCGGTTTCGGCATGAACGACCTGTCCGTGGTCAACGCCGTCGATGAAGGCGAGCCTTCCGACGCGCAATCTGATGACGACGCGCAGCACGACGATGAGACCGCCGAACCGGCAGACGCCGACACGCAGGATGCCGTCGAGAACGATTCCGCAGCCGAGACCGAGCCGGAAGGCGACGCCGAATCCGCAGACGCTTCGCAGAACAACTGAAACCATAGAAAGGGAATGGATAATGACCGACATCACGCCATTGAGCGGTGATGAACTGAACAAGCTCGTCGACGATTTCGAAGCAAGCGAGCACAATCGCATGGCCATGAACGCCGTCACGGCGGCCGGCATCGACAAGGTGGCGCGCAACTACGATCGCGCCCGTCTGATGCAGCGTCGTTTCTCCACCGTCGTGGACAACGGCACCGTCACCCATCAGGACCGTTCCGGCCGTTGCTGGCTGTTCAGCTCGCTGAACGTGGCCCGTTTCGTGGCCAAGCAGAACATGGGTCTTAAGGAGTTCGAGTTCTCCCAGAACTACGCCATGTACTACGACAAGCTCGAACGCGTCAACTACTTCCTGAAGGACGTGGCGGCTCTGGTAGAGGCCGGCGAGCCTGCCGATTCGCGTCTGATGCAGCATCTGCTGTCCGACGTGATGGGCGACGGCGGCCAGTGGACCATGGCCATGAACGTGTACAAGAAGTATGGCGCGGTGCCGAAGGATCTGTTCCCGGAGACCGAATCCTCCAAGAACACCGGTGAGATGAACGTGCAGCTGCGCCGCATGCTGCACACCGCGGTTGCGCATATGTACGCTGATCCGTCCGCGATCGATGCGATCATCGCCGATGCGGTCGCCGCCGGTCACCGTATTCTGACGATTCACTTGGGCGAGCCGCCGAAGAGCTTCGATTGGGAGTGGACCGACAAGGATGGCGAGTTCCACCGCGATGGCGAGATCACGCCTGTCGAGTTCTGGAAGAAGTATGTGGGTTCCGCCGATTTGGAAAGCTATGTCTGCCTGGTGGACGATCCGCGTCAGGAGCACGTCAAGGGCAAGAAGATCGGCATCGAGCATCTGGGCAACGTGGCCGGGGGAGACCCGACCGAGTACCTCAACGTGCCGAACCAGTTCATGAAGGACTGCGTGCGTCAGATTCTTCAGGAACAGGGCATTCCGGTATGGTTCGGCGCTGACTGCCATCCGATGATGGACCGTGAGAATGGCGCGTGGGCCACCGACCTGTTCGAGTATGGCCGCGTGTATGGCGTCGATTTCGATCTGGACAAGGAACAGCGTGTCCGTTTCGGCGATTCCGCGATGAATCACGCGATGGCGTTCGTCGGTGTGGATGTGGATGAGGATGGCCACACCACCCGCCGTTGGCGTGTGGAGAACTCGTGGGGAGACAAGATTGCCGACAAGGGCTACTTCACCATGAGCGACGACTGGTTCACCGAATACGTCTACGAGGTCGCCGTCCCCAAGGCCCTCCTTCCCGCCGAATACCTCAAGGCCCTAGAAGAACCCGCCACCATGCTCCCCGCGTGGGATCCGATGGGCGCATTGGCCAAATAGCGCGCGGAGCGCGCGCTGGCCAATACGCGCCGAGCGAATAGCGGAAGCCCGGTGGGCTTCCGCCGCGAGGGAAAACGCCGACAGGCGTTTTCGAGGCTGCAGGCCTCATCGCCTCAGCCCGGCAGGCCCCATGACGCACGTTTCCCCCAAAAAAAGACCCAACCCGGACTCTCCGTCCGCGTTGGGTCTTTCCTATATCGCTTTCTTCGTCCCACGTCACCCCCACCCATTCCACCATGCAGTCGCCCATCCCCATATTCCGTCCCCATCCGTTAAGGTAACGACGGTGGCGCTATCGCGCTACGCAAGCATAATGATGCAGGGGAGGAACAGAAGCGATGGCAGGTCTTCGCGGTCCGGATAGTTCGAAGGATGCACAGCTGTTGGATGAGCGCGCCGTGTTTCCGGAGACCGTGGATGTCAATATTCGTCAGCTTGACCCGATTCCCGCTCCCCGATATTTTCTGAAGGAACTTCCGCTCACGAACGAGATGAGCGATCTGGTGTTGAAGTCCCGTCAGGAGATTCGTGACGTGTTGCATGGCCGTGACGATCGTCTGCTGGCCATCGTCGGCCCGTGTTCGATTCATGATCCGAAGGCTGCGCACGAGTATGCGGAGAGGCTTGCCGCCGTCAAGAAGGAGCTTGATGATCGTCTGGTCATCGTCATGCGCGTGTATTTCGAGAAGCCGCGCACCACGATCGGTTGGAAGGGTCTGATCAACGATCCTGATCTTGACGGCCAGTTCAATATTCGCAAGGGCATGTTCATGGCTCGCAAGGTGCTTACCGACGTGCTGGGTCTCGGCTTGCCCGCCGCTACGGAATGGCTTGATCCGATTACCCCGCAGTATATTTGCGATCTGATCAGCTGGGGCGCGATCGGCGCGCGTAATACGGAAAGCCAGGTGCACCGCGAGCTGGCGTCCGGCATGTCCATGCCGATCGGTTTCAAGAACGCTACGGATGGTTCCATCAAGCCGGCGGCCGATTCGTGTTTCGCGGCCGCTTTCGAGCATCATTTCCTCTCCATCAATCTGGATGGTCGTGTGATTTCCGCGGAGACCAAGGGCAATCCCGACTGCCATCTGGTGCTGCGTGGTTCCTCGCATGGTCCGAACTACGATGCCGCTTCCGTGGCCCAAGCGTTGGCGGATCTCAAGGCTTCCAAGGCTTCCGGACCAAGCGAGCATGGTCTGATCATCGATGCCGCGCACGGCAACTGCGGCAAGAACGAGGTGCGCGAGGCCGAAGTGGTCGAAGAAATCGCCGCACGCGTCGCGGCCGGCGAACAGGGCATTCTCGGCATCATGATGGAAAGCTTCCTCAAGGCGGGCAATCAGAAGCCCGCGCCGCTCGACCAGCTGGAATACGGCAAGTCGATCACCGACGCATGCGTGCCGTGGGATCGTACCGAGCAGCTGCTGCACACGCTTGCCGACGCGGTCGACGCGCGTCGCAAGCTTGGCTGATGTTTCTGCACCATCGTTGCTATCCTTGGGAAAGGAAGCGACAAGGAGAGCGAGATCATGCAGCAGCAGCTGAACACGCCTGAGGATTTACGTGCCATTAGGCAGGCCATGGATGAGGGCAAGAATCCGCTGGTGGAGACCGACGTGCCGCGCTGGGAGGACCAGGTGGGCATCAGCCGCATCGTGAACCGCCGCGTGCTGGAATTCGAAGTGTTGCCCACGCCGGCGCAGGTGCTGGGCGACCTGCCGTTGAGCGAGCAGGCGCAGGAGATCGTCGCCTATTCGCGTGATGAGATTCGTGCCTGCCTGTACGGTCAGGACGATCGCCTGCTGGTGGTTGTCGGTCCGTGTTCCGTTCACGATCCGAAGGCCGCGCTCGATTACGCGCGTCGCCTGTCCGCGTTGAAAGGCGAGTTGGATGGCGAGCTGCTGATCGTCATGCGCGTGTATTTCGAGAAGCCGCGCACCACGGTCGGTTGGAAGGGTCTGATCAACGATCCGGATATCGACGGCAGCTGCAATATCAGGAAGGGCTTGCTGTTGGCCCGCCGCACGCTGCTTGGCGTGCTTGACGAGGGTTTGGCGGCGGCCACGGAGTTTTTGGAGCCGACCAGTCCGCAGTATATTTCCGACGCGATTAGCTGGGGTGCGATCGGCGCGCGCAATACGGAAAGCCAGGTGCACCGGCAGTTGGCGTCCGGCCTGTCCATGCCGATCGGCTTCAAGAACGCCACGGACGGTTCCATCAAGGCTCCGGCCGATTCCTGCTTCGCTTCCGCACAACAGCACACGTTCTTCGGCATCGACCATCTCGGCCGCGCCGCCGTGGTCAAAACGCTCGGCAATCCCGACTGCCATGTGGTGTTGCGTGGTTCCTCGCACGGCCCGAATTACGATGCCGCTTCGGTGGCCAAGGCCATGGACACCATCCGCGCCGAAATGCCGGCCGATTCCGCTGCGGCACATGGGCTGATCGTCGACTGCTCGCATGGCAACTCCGGCAAGGACGAGCATCGTCAGGCGCAGGTGGTGCGTGACATCGCGGGCCGTATCGCCAAAGGCGAGCAGGGCATCACCGGCATCATGATGGAAAGCTTCATCGAAGGCGGCAACCAGAAAGCCGCGCCGCTCGACCAGCTCGTCTACGGCAAGTCCATCACCGACAAATGTCTGAGCTGGAACACCACGGAACAGCTGCTACGCGAGCTTGCCCATGCGGTGGCCGCGCGCCGCTGGAAGTGACCGATTCGATTCACTATCCGCGCGATTGCAGAAAATTCGGGAAACGCGAATCGCAATCGCGTAAAACAACACTCAAGACAGCACGTAAGACAGGGAGGGTGCAATGACCGCAATCGCCATCATCGGCGCCATGGATGAGGAAGTCGCCAATATCGCAACGGCACTGAGCAACGTCACCGTCACCGAGGAAGCCGGCGTCAAGGTGACGCGCGGCACCCTCGAAACCAACAAGGGCACCGCCGTCAACGTCGCCGCGACCGTCGGCGGCATGGGCACCGTCAACATCGCCGCCACCACGCAGCATCTGATCGACGCTGACCAGCCGGACGCCGTGATCTTCTCCGGCATCGCGGGCAATCTCAACACGAATCTGCACATCAACGACGTGGTGCTCGGCGGCACCCTGCGCTATCTCGACACCGACATGCGATTGGTGGGCCAATTCAAGCCCGGCACCGCCGACCGGCCCATCGAGGAATACCATAGCGACGACCGTCTGCTCGAACTGGCCGACCAGGCGCTGAACGACTTGAACATTCACCATATCGTCGGCATCATCGCCACCGGCAACTATTTCGTCGATGATCCGCAGAAGGTCGAGCAGGTGATCCGTGAGACCGGCGCGGACGCGGTGGAAATGGAAGGCGCCGCCGTCGCGCATGTCGCCGCCCGCAACGACGTTCCCGCATTGGTGATTCGCGCGCTGAGCGACAACGCGGACACCGACTACGAGGATTTCAAAACGTTCGACATTTCCGAATACGCGGACACCGCCGCGAAACTGACGGTGAACATCGCCAAACGCATGTAGCGTTCATGTGGCGTTGCGAAACGCCTAACGTTGCGAAAAGCCGTTTCCACATCCCGTTTGCCGCATGACCCGTCATCATGCATCGTCATATCGGCAAACGGGACGTCTCATATTCCGATATGCTGCGTTTCGGAAGATGAACGGCAGGAAAACTTCCGGTGGCGTGAGAGAATCGCATACGCGAAAGCCTCTCCGAAGCCGCTAGTCTTAAGGAAGAACTGAGGATTATCGGAAGGTGAACGCATGACGTTGGAGCAGATGCTGGCAACGCCGTCGGTGGTTGCGGCATTGGTGGTCGTGGCCGTGGTCGTGTTCGTCGTGGCGTTCCTGCTTGGCCACAGACGAGGCTTCCAGGATGTGCAGGACGGCGTCGACCCCAATGATCCGAGCCTGTTCGGAGCTGCGAAGAACGCGTCCCTGTTCGGCCCCCGCGTTCCCGTGCAGTCCACGGAACGCCAGCTGGTGGCCGTCATGCCCGAAGCTTTGGTGGTCGTAGACTCGCTGGCCACGGTCCAATACGCATCCCCGGCCGCGCGGCGCTTCGGCATCATCCACGACCAGGCGATGGCGCTCGCGGAAATCCGCGACATCGTGAAACTGGTCTCCACAGACAGCGTGGTGCGCGAACGCGAACTGACCATCCCCCTGCACGGCCGCACGCGAACGGGCGTGGTGAACACGAACGGCAAAGGCGTCGAAGCCGGCAAGCCGCTGCCCGAAGACACGCTCTACCTGCACGTGCGCGTCGGACAGATCGCCGACAACCTATTTGCGATTTTCATTTCCGACATGAGCGAGCAACGCCGTTTCGAAATCATGCGGCGCGATTTCGTCACCAACGTCTCGCACGAACTGAAAACCCCGGCAGGCGCGATTTCTCTGCTCGCCGAAACGATCGGCGACGCGGCCGACGATCCGGACGCGGTGAAATACTTCTCCGGCCGAATCTCCAAGGAATCCGAACGATTGACGGAACTGGTCCACCGTCTGATCGACCTGCAGAAAGCGCAAAGCGCGGCAGCGATGCTCAACGCGGAACGGCTGTCCGTGCTGTCCGTGGCACGCGAGGCGCTCGCCGAAAACCAGGTCAAGGCCGAATCGAAGCACATCAGCCTGGTCCTGTCCGTGAACGGCCGGCAGGTGCTGGTGCATGCGAACGCCGAGGAACTGGCCAAGGAAGCCGAACAGAACCTGGACGTGTTCGTGGTCGCTGACCATGAGACCATCAAAACTGCGGTGAAGAACCTGGTGGAGAACGCCATCAACTATTCGCCGGAACATACCACGGTGGCCGTCGGCATCGGCATCGAATCCGGCAAGGTGGCGATTCGCGTCGTGGACCAGGGCATCGGCATCCCCGCGGCGTCGCTCAGCAGAATTTTCGAGCGATTCTACCGCGTCGATCCGGCGCGCTCCCGTGAAACCGGCGGCACCGGCCTGGGATTGGCCATCACCAAGCATTGCGTCGAGGATTGCGGCGGCACCATCTCCGTATGGTCGCGTGAGGGGGAGGGATCCACCTTCACCATCACGATGCCGCAGGCTTCGGGCGCTGCGGAACCCGACCATCCGGCGGATTCGGCGAATGATAACACCCGTGAAAAGAAACAGTCCGGCCACTCCACCACAACAGAGAATGAGGAGAACCACTGATGACGCGAATTCTGATCGTCGAGGACGAAGAGTCGTACCGTGAGCCGCTGGTCTACCAGCTCACCCGTGAAGGGTACGACGTGTCCGCCGCGGCCACCGGTGAAGAAGGATTGGAACTGTTCACCAAGGGTGGTATCGATCTGGTGCTGCTCGATCTGATGCTGCCCGGTCTTGACGGCACCGCGCTGTGCCGTCGGATCCGCGAGCAAAGCCGTGTGCCGATCATCATGCTGACCGCGAAAAGCGCGGAAATCGACAAGGTCGTCGGCCTTGAAATCGGCGCGGACGACTACATCACCAAACCGTATTCCTTCCGTGAGCTGCTGGCACGCATCCGCGCGGTGCTGCGCCGCAACCAGATGGTCGCCGAATCCGGAGAAGCCGCCGACGACGATATTCCGCTCGTATGCGGTGACATTTCCATGAGAATCGGCCAGCATGAGGTGACGGTCCGCGGCGAGAACGTGTTCTTCCCGCTGAAGGAATTCGAACTGCTGGAATACCTCATGCAGAACAAGGGCCGCGTGATGACCCGCCACCAGCTGATCGACCGCATCTGGGGCTCCGACTATGTCGGCGACACCAAGACGCTGGACGTGCATGTCAAGCGCGTGCGCGCCAAAATCGAGGAGGACCCGGGCCATCCCAAGTATCTGACCACCGTGCGCGGCCTCGGATACAAGATCGATACGCCAAGCGAATGATGATGAAAGGCTTGGTATAGCGCGCATTCGCATCGTGCTTGCAAAGAACGGTGAACGGAAGGAACGTCGAACGGCGAAGGTGTCGTAGACTGTTCATCTTCCGTTCACCGTTTTTGGTTTGGGGCGAGTGAAACGCCCAATAGGCTGGAGATTGTCATGAAGAACGATGGCGACAACAGAAAATCGAAAAATCAGAAACACACGCCATCTGAATGTTGACAGAGGGAAAAGAATAATGCGTAACTCCATTCTCGTACGCTCCATCGCCGCTGTGTCCGGCATTGTGATGCTGGCTTCCGTCGCGGCTTGCGGTGACAACACCACCGCTTCCACCGATTCTTCGGCCAAGTCCGATACCAAGACCGAAACCGTTTCCGGCAACTTCTCCGGCGCTGGCGCTTCTTCCCAGCAGGCCGCCGTCGAAGCTTGGATCGCCGGCTTCCAGGGCACCAACCCGGACGCCAAGGTCGCTTACAACCCGTCCGGTTCCGGCGCTGGCGTGTCCACCTTCCTGACCGGTGCAACCGCATGGGCCGGCTCCGACGCTGCTCTCGCCGATAACGAGGTCGAGCAGTCCAAGAGCGTGTGCGCTTCCGGCACCGCCTTCGACATCCCGGTCTACATTTCCCCGATCGCCGTCGTCTTCAACCTGCAGGGCGTGTCCGGCAAGGGCAAGACCCTGAACATGGACGCCGAGACCATCGCCAAGATCTTCGACGGCAAGATCACCAAGTGGAACGATGACGCCATCAAGAAGCAGAACCCGAAGGTCGATCTGCCTGACCTCGACATCACCGTGGTGCACCGTTCCGACAAGTCCGGCACCACCAAGAACTTCCTGAGCTACGTCAAGGACGCCGCTGGCGACGCATGGAGCTACGACCTCGGCGAGAACTGGCCGAACGAGGTCGGCCAGGGCGCCAAGGGCACTTCCGGCGTGATCTCCACCGTGCAGCAGGCTGACGGCACCATCGGTTACGCCGATGCCTCCCAGGCCGGCGATCTGGGCACCGTGGCCGTGAAGGTCGGCGACGATTACGTCCCGTTCTCCGCTGAAGCCGCCGCCAAGGTCGTGGACGCCTCCCCGCTCGACGATTCCGCCAAGGGTGACAACCGCGTGGTCGTCAAGCTCGACCACAACACCACCGAGAAGGGCGCCTACCCGATCGTGCTGGTCTCCTACGACGTCGCCTGCCCGGCATACAAGGACGCCAACACCGCCAAGTTCGTCAAGTCCTGGCTCACCTACGTGACCAGCGACGAAGGCCAGCAGACCGCCGCTTCCGCAGCCGGCTCCGCTCCGATGTCCAACACCCTGCGTCAGAAGGTCGTCAAGTCCATCGACGCTATCAAAACCAAGTGAGCCCATCACAGTGGGGCGATCGCTTTCGGTGATCGGTGACTGACCGTAGGTTTCAGGCCGCAGCCGCGTAAAAAACGGCTGCGGCCTGAAACGATACCTACGGACGATACGCAAAACCAGAAAAATCGAAAGCAATCGCAAGCAAACCAAAAGGAGAACCCGTGAGTTCGCAAAGCAAAACGGCACAGCAGCCGGTGAGCGGCAAGAACGCGGATAAGGTGTTCAAGGGCGTGGCCTACGCCTGCGGCATCCTGATCCTCGTCGTGCTCGCCGCGGTCGCGCTGTTCCTGCTGTTCCGCGCGTGGCCGTTGATCGGCGGTGACCAGAAGGCCAACAGCGCGACCATCAGCAACTTCACCGGCGGCAAGGCTTCCAGCTTCTGGGGCTACGTCGGACCGCTGCTGTTCGGTACCGTGCTGATTTCCGCCCTGGCACTGCTGATTTCCTTCTTCGTGTCGGTCGGCATCGCACTGTTCATCTCGCATTACGCGCCGAAGAAGCTCGCCACCGCCCTGAGCTATGTGGTCGATCTGCTCGCCGCCATCCCGTCTGTTATCTACGGTCTGTGGGGCGGTCTGGTGCTGGTGCCCGCCATCTACCCGTTCTGGAATTGGGTGGCCAAATACCTTGGCTGGATTCCGATTTTCGCCGGTCCCGCCGCCAATCCCTCCCGTACCGTGGCCACCGTGTCCGTGGTGCTGGCCGTCATGATCCTGCCGATCATTACCTCCATGTCCCGCGACATCTTCCTGCAGACCCCTCGCCTTCAGGAAGAGGCGGCTCTGGCCCTCGGCGCCACGAAGTGGGAAATGGTCAAGCTCGCGGTCCTGCCGTTCGGCAAGTCCGGCGTCGTGTCCGCCTCCATGCTCGGCCTCGGTCGTGCGCTCGGCGAGACGATGGCCGTGCTCATGATCCTGTCCCCGGGCCTCAACTACTCCGTCAAGCTGCTGCAGGCCTCGCAGAACCAGACCATCGCCGCGAACATCGCCGCGCAGTATCCGGAAGCCAACGATCTGGGTGTTTCCGTGCTGATCGGCACCGGCCTGGTCCTGTTCCTGATTACCTTCGTGGTGAACTTCATCGCTCGTAAGCTCACCGAGAAAGCGAGTGTGTGATGACCGCCGCAAATAACGACGCTTCGCCGATGGACGGCGCTCCCGTCATCGACTTCGACAAGTTCAAGCCGACCCGTTCCTTCACCTCAGCGCGCAAGCGCAAGGACTTCGCCATGAAGGCGCTCATCTCGTGCGCGTTCATCGTGGCGTTGATCCCGCTGTTCTCGGTGCTGCTCACCACCATCATCAACGGCGTCAAGAGGCTGAACCTCAACTTCCTGAGCTACAACATGACCGGCGTGGTCGGCGGCAACCCGACCCCGTCCGGCGGCTACGGCGGCATCCTGCACGCCATCATCGGCACGCTGGAAATCACCTTCGGCGCCATGCTCATCTCCATCCCGATCGGCCTGATGTGCGCCGTGTACCTGGTGGAATATTCCAACCGTGGCAAGCTGGCACAGGTCATCACCCTGCTGGTCGACGTGATGAGCGGCATCCCGTCCATCGTCGCAGGCCTGTTCGCCTTCTCGATGTTCACGATTCTGATCGGCCCCGGCGCCATCAACGGTTTCGAAGGCTCCGTCGCACTTTCCCTGCTGATGCTGCCGACCGTGGTCAAGTCGTCCGAGGAAATGCTCAAGATCGTGCCGCACGATTTGCGCGAGGCCTCGTACGCCCTGGGCGTCACGAAGCAGCGCACGATCACGAAGATCGTGCTGCGCACCGCCCTGCCGGGCATCGTTTCGGGTGCGATTCTCGCCGTCGCCCGCGTGATCGGTGAAACCGCTCCGTTGCTGATGACCGCAGGCTACATCGCCTCCACGAACGTCAACCTCTTCTCCGGCCAGATGACCACGCTTCCGGTGTACGTCTACCAGGAGTATTCCAAGCTCAACGCGAACTGCCCGGCCAACGCTTCCGCGGCCTGCGTCACCACCATCCCGATGGAACGCGCCTGGGCCGCAGCCCTTGTGCTGATCCTCATCGTGCTGATCCTCAACCTCATCGGCCGTCTCGTGGCGAAGATCTTCGCCGTCAAGTCGGAACGCTGAGCGCGGTCGAATAGTCGAAAACATAAGAACAATAAGGAAAACAAATGGGACAACGTATTGATGTCAACCATCTGAACATCTTCTACGGCGACTTCCTGGCCGTGGAAGACGTGAACATCAACATCGAAGCCAACAAGGTCACCGCGTTCATCGGACCTTCCGGCTGTGGCAAGTCCACCGTGCTGCGCACCCTCGATCGCATGCACGAGATCATTCCGGGCGCCCACTGCGAAGGCGAGGTGCTGCTGGAAGGCAAGAACCTGTACGACAAGGATGTGGATCCGGTCGCCGTCCGTCGTGACGTCGGCATGGTGTTCCAGCGTCCGAACCCGTTCCCGACCATGTCCATCCGCGAGAACGTGCTGGCCGGTGTGAAGCTCAACAACCGCAAGATCTCCAAGTCCGACGCGGATGATCTGGTCGAGTGGGCCCTGCGTGGCGCCAACCTGTGGAACGAGGTCAAGGATCGTCTGGACAATCCGGGCATCGGCCTGTCCGGCGGCCAGCAGCAGCGTCTGTGCATCGCACGCGCCGTGGCCGTGCACCCGCAGGTGCTGCTCATGGACGAACCGTGCTCCGCCCTCGACCCGATCTCCACCCTGGCCGTGGAGGATCTGATCAACGAGCTGAAGAACGAGTACACCATCGTGATCGTGACGCACAACATGCAGCAGGCCGCCCGTATCGCCGACTACACCGCCTTCTTCAACCTGAAGGCCGTCGGCCAGCCGGGTCACCTCGAGTACTTCACCGACACCACCACGATGTTCAACAACCCGCAGAACGAAGAAGCCGAACGCTACGTCTCCGGACGTTTTGGCTGATCGATAAGGCCGATTCGCCAAAACGTAGTGCCAACCCGGTGGGTTGGTGCGAGTCAGCTTCAGCTGGCCAGTTAATAGCGCTTCGCTGTGCGAAACTCTGTAATTGTACGTTTTGGCTGATCGGCAGCTCCTTTTCCCCGCAAACCGACGTTGAGATTGCTCTCGGCGTCGGTTCGTTGTTTTTCTTGTGGAAGCGACACGCGCTGTTGAGAATCATTCTCAGTTACGGTTATGATGGATTCACCGAAGCATGAAGCATATGAAAATGGAGGAACCATCGTGAACCGTTATGCAAGAATTGCGATTGCCGTACTCGCTTCCGTCGGCCTTCTCACTTCCGCGTCTGCCTGCGGAACATCGCAGAACGGTGCCGGTTCCGCGCATGGCGCGATTTCCGTCGTCTCCTCCATCAACCAATGGGGCACCCTCGCCGAGCAGCTCGGCGGAAGCGGCGTGCAGGTGGCCAGCATCATCAACTCCACCAACGTGGACGCGCACGACTATGAGCCGACCACGTCCGACATCGCCAAACTGCAGAAGGCGCGAATCGTCATCGTCAACGGCGCCGGGTACGACTCATGGGCCGTCAAAGCCGCGCAATCCGCCAAATCGCAAGTCATCAACGCGGCGGAGATCGGTGGCGTCAAGGATGGCGGCAACCCGCACGTCTGGTTCTCGGCGGCGGTGCGCAAAGCGGTCGCACAGGCCATCACCAGGGCATACGAGGGCACAAGGCCCGACGGCAAGGCCGATTTCGACAAGCTGAACCAGCAATGGCGTTCCAAGGAAGACGAGATCGCCCGAAAAATCACGGAGACCAAACGCAAGGCGGATGGCGAAGCCTATGCCGCCACGGAATCGGTCGCCGAATATCTGGCCGGGGACCTGGGCCTCAAAGATGCGACGCCGACCGGCTACACGCGTGCCACGGCCAACGAAAGCGAGCCAACGCCGACCGACATCAAACAGTTCACCGACATGCTGGAAGCCGGCAAGGTCGGCCTGCTGGTGGTCAACATTCAGGAGGAGACCGAGCTGACCGGCAAGATCGTCACCGCCGCCAAATCGTCCAATATTCCAATCGTGGAGCTGACCGAGCAGATGCCGGAGCAGTACGATTCCCTGACGGACTGGATGGCCGCGCTCGTCGACGCGTTCTCCCAAGCCATCTAATGCGGATCTGCGCCAAACCGATACGAAAGTCGATATAAAAAATGGGCGATTCCACTGAAGGAACCGCCCATTTTCCGTATGAAAAGGACTGTTACAGCACTGCGGTGATGATGAAGTCCAGAATGAACAGCACGGCCACGACCCAGATCACCGGATGCACGTCCTTGGCCTGCTTCTTGCAGGTCTTGACGATGCAGTAGGTGATGAAGCCGCCGGCGATGCCGTAGGAGATGGAGTAGCTGAACGCCATGAACACGGAGGCGAAGAACGCCGGGACGGCCTCGGAGATATCGCTCCAGTCGATTTCCTTCAGCGAGGATGCCATCATGCAACCCACCACCACGAGCACGCCTGCGGTTGCGGCGGATGGAATGGCGGAGATGACCGGGGAGAGGAAGGCCGACAGGGCGAAGCAGATGGCCACGATCACGGAGGTCAGGCCGGTGCGGCCGCCGGCTGCGATACCTGCGGAGGATTCCACATACGTGGTGGTGTTGGAGGTGCCGCAGATGGCGCCGATGGAAGTTGCGATCGAATCGGCGAACAGCGCCTTGTCCATCTTGGAGGAGAAGCCGGAACCATTTTCGAGGGCTTCCTCGTCTTCCGCGGAGAAGATGCCGGTGCGGCGGCCGGTGCCGATGAACGTGCCGATGGTGTCGAAGGTGTCAGACATGGAGAATGCGAAGATCGTCAGCAGAATGATCGGCAGCTTCGACACGTCGGAGAACAGAGCGGGGAAGCCCTCGGCGCTGAAGATCGCACCAAAAGTCTGCGGCAGCTGGGCGAAGGTGTCGCCGATGGAGATGGAGTTGGCCATGGTGGTCTGACCCATCGGAATGCCGACGATGGCGGTGACCGCGATGGCGATCAGCATGCCGCCGCGCACCTTGAGCACGGTGAGAATGATGGCGAGGAACAAGCCGATGATGAACAGCCAGATGGTCGGATTGTTCATGACAGCAAGGCCCGGGGTCGCCTGCACGGTGTCGCCGTTCTTGGCGTCGGCCTTGGTGGTGAAGGTGAAGAAGCCGACGTTCAGGAAGCCGACATAGGCCACGAACAGGCCGATGCCGCCGCCGATGGCGTTCTGCAGCACTTCCGGAATGGCCTGGATGATGATCTTACGAATCTTGGTGACGGTGATCAGAATGTTGATCAGGCCGCACAGGAACACCATGCACAGGGTCTGCTGCCAGGTGAAGCCGAGACCGAAGCAAACGGTGTAGGTGAAGAACGCGTTGAGGCCCATGCCGGCGGCCTGAGCGTACGGAACGTTGGCGAACAGGCCCATGACGAGCGTGCCCGCAATGGCTGCGATGATGGTTGCGAGGAACACGCCACCCCACGGCATACCGGTCTGCGACAGGATCTGCGGGTTGACGATGATGATATATGACATTGCGAAGAACGTGGTCAGACCGGCCATGACCTCAGTGGACACGGTGGTGCCGTTCTCCTTCAGATGGAAGAATTTTTCCATTTTCTCTATCTCTATCTCTTGGGTTGGTAGGAACGTTCCGGCTGGTGCGCGGCGCGTTCCGGCGAGAATTGCGACTCGCCTCATGGAATCGTGGGATTCCAAACAAGGCCTAACCGTAACACCTGAGTAAGTCATGAGGATTCGTGAAGTGCGACACGCCCGAATGATCGTAAGTCCAAGCATGGCCGTAGGTTATTCGTCTGTAAACCACAGACCGTTGGTTGGGGCGCATAAGCGCTCACGAAGTTTGGTTCGCCAAGCCAACGCAGGTTGAAGAACATACGCCCACCAAGGGCTTTCCGCTTAGCGGTCGAATGTT
>ENA-ORTH01001021-ORTH01001021.1-human-gut-metagenome-genome-assembly--contig:-NODE-1021-length-31298-cov-2.546778_pt1 | contig 31298 bp, 31 predicted proteins | sample MGYA00241914_ERZ509192 | MGnify/ENA primary metagenome ERZ509192 (study PRJEB26280, sample SAMEA2338826) | human gut metagenome | biome: human gut; feature: human-associated habitat; material: faeces... | reverse complement strand
GAAACCCTTGCGGAAGTAATCGCAAACTCCTGTAACGATGCCATGATGCAGATTGGTGCAAAGATGGGAGTTGAAAATTTTCTGAAAGCACAGAGTACTTTCAATTTCGGAAGCCGGACAGGAATCGATCTTCCAAATGAGGGATCAGGTGTTATTCATACGGCAGATACCATGGGTGAAACAGAACTTGCCTGTTCTGCATTTGGACAGGGATTTACCTGCACGATGCTCCAGGAGATCAATGCAATGTGTTCTGTTATCAATGGAGGCTCCTATTATCAGCCTCATCTGGTAAGTGAGATCAAAGACAGCAGTGGTTCAACTGTAAAGAAATTTGATCCGATTCTTATGAAACAGACAGTTTCTTCAGAGATATCAGCAGATATCCGTTCTTACATGCAGGCCAGCGTGCAGGAAGGTACCAGTGGTACATCCAAGGTACAGGGTTACAGTTCCGGTGGTAAAACAGGTACTGCCGAAAAACTTCCGCGAGGAAATGGTAAATATCTGGTTTCATTTATTACATTTGCTCCGGTAGATGATCCGCAGATTCTGCTCTATGTAGTTGTGGATGAACCGAATACAGAGGACCAGGCCGACAGTAAATATCCGCAGTATATCGCGCAGGGAATTCTGTCAGAACTTCTTCCGTATCTGAATGTTACTCCGGATGAATCTGAAGACGGCAGTGTTCCTGAGACGGAACTCTGGGAAGGATTTAAAGGCCACCTGGTAGATGTATCCGGAAGTAGTGTGGATGAAAAGGGAAATCTGGTGGATGGCAGTGGAAACCGCGTGGATCTTGAAGGAAACCGTATTGATGAAAATGGCTATCTTTTAAATGACAACGGAGAACACAAGCTGGATGATAATGGACAGTATATCATGTCCACATATCTGATTACGTCTTCTTCGGATTCAGACAATACGTTGAAGGAAGCGATTTCAGATACCAATGTTCCTGCACCACCGGAAGAGGATGAATCGGACACTACAGAAAATAACGATATGGAAAGCGAAGGCATCACAAACGAAGAGGCCGGGCTGGATTAAATAAAGAGTCGTACACATCTCCTCTGGAGAACAGTCATATATTGTTAAGACTGTTTTCCAGAGGATTTTTTTATGAAAAAAAATTATACATTTCATAAAAGGAAAGTGTGGATTGTTTTCTTTTTGTGTCTGCTGATGATCTTGTGTCTGATTGGCAGACTGATCTATCTTATGGGCTTTCGTTCGGATTATTATTATGAAAAAGCGGAGGATCTTCATGAACGGGAAAGAGACATTAAGGCCGCACGTGGTGAAATTGTGGACGCAAAGGGAAAAGTACTTGCTGCAAATAAAACAGTGTGTACGATTTCTGTAATTCACAGTCAGATAAAAGAGCCGGAAAAAGTGATCGCTCTTCTGACAGAAAAACTGGGGATATCTGAGCAGACTGTACGGAAAAAAGTAGAAAAAATTTCTTCCATAGAAAGAATACGTACAAATGTGGAGAAAGAAACAGGAGATGAAATTCGAAATGCAGGATTTGCGGGGATAAAAGTAGATGAAGATTACAGGCGTTACTATCCGATGGGGACACTCGCGTCGAAGGTGCTTGGGTTTACAGGCGGGGATAATCAGGGAATCATTGGACTGGAAGTGGAATATGATGATATTCTAAAGGGAAAACCTGGAAAAATCCTGACAACAACGGATGCGAGAGGGATTGAACTGGACGGAATCGGTGAAAACAGAGAAGAACCACAAAAAGGCTATACACTGAGAATAAGTCTGGATGCAGATATACAGAAATATGTACAGCAGGCGGCACAGAAAGTGATGGAAGAAAAACAGGCCGAAAGGGTTTCCATACTCCTTATGAATCCGCAGAATGGAGAAATTTATGCCTGTGTAAATGTTCCGGAATTTGATCTGAATGAGCCTTTTGAACTGAATTCAGGCATGGATGCAGAAGGGATGAGTGAAGAAAAAAAACAGGATCTTCTGAATCAGATGTGGAGAAATCCGTGTCTGAATGATACATATGAACCAGGATCGACTTTTAAGATCATTACGATGGCAGCCGGCCTTGCGGAAGGAGTAGTATCATTGAACGATTCTTTTTACTGCCCGGGATATAAGCTGGTGGAGGACCGGCGAATCCACTGTGCAAACCGAAGAGGCCATGGAGCACAGAATTTTGTGAAAGGTGCGGAAAATTCCTGCAATCCGGTGTTTATTGAGGTGGGATTACGGCTTGGTGCGGATAAGTACTATCAGTATTTTCGACAGTTTGGACTGATGGAAAAGACCGGGATCGATCTTCCGGGAGAGGCGGGAACGATCATGCATCAGGAAGAAAATATGGGAGAAGTGGAACTTGCGACGGTATCGTTTGGACAGTCTTTTCAGATCACACCGATTCGTCTGGCAGCAACTGTGAGTTCCCTGATCAATGGTGGAACGCTGATCACTCCTCATTTTGGAGTGGCGATTGAGTCATCAGATGGAGAAACAGTAAAGGCGCTGGAATATTCCAGTGGCAGAAAGATTCTGGATGGCAAGATCTCTGAAACTGTCCGGTATATCCTGGAGCAGGTAGTTGAGGAGGGATCCGGGCGCAATGCAGCAGTGGAGGGATATCGGATTGGCGGAAAGACTGCAACATCACAGACGCTTCCCAGAAGTGCAAATCGCTATATTTCTTCGTTTCTGGGATTCGCACCGGCAAATGATCCGAAAGTTCTTGCATTGTGTATTATCCATGATCCACAGGGAATTTATTATGGAGGAACGATCGCAGCTCCCGTTGTGAGAAGTATCTTCGAAAATATACTCCCGTATCTGGGAGTTGATAAATCAGACGAAAAGCCTTATAATCAAACGTAATAAAAAACGAAAGAATGATAAGAGGTGTGAGGATGAATATTCAAGTTGTATTCCCGGTACTGATCTCATTTGCGATCAGTGTGATTCTGGGACCAGTCATCATCCCGTTTCTGAGAAAACTCAAGATGGGACAGACAGAACGAGTGGAAGGTGTGCAGTCGCATCTGAAAAAGGCAGGAACTCCGACAATGGGCGGAGTGATCTTTCTGATCGCTGCAGTGGTTACTTCTCTGTTCTATGTAAAAGACTATCCGGCAATTATTCCGGTACTGTTTCTGACACTTGGATTTGGAATCATCGGTTTTCTGGATGATTATCTGAAAGTTGTACTGAAACGTTCAGACGGACTGCTGGCATGGCAGAAATTTGGACTGCAGGTCGTTGTGACCGGTATTTTTGTTTTTTATATCCTGAACTATACAAATATTGATCTTGCAATGCGTATCCCATTCTGGCCGGATCATTATCTGAATCTTGGATGGCTTGCGATTCCGGTGCTGTTTTTTGCTGTGATCGGTACTGTAAACGGTGTGAACTTTACAGATGGCCTGGATGGACTGGCTTCCAGCGTGACTTTGATCGTAGCTGTATTTTTTACCGTAGTTTCCATTGGAACAAAGAGCGGGATCGAACCTGTGACAGGAGCCGTTGTCGGTGGACTGATGGGATTCCTTCTGTTTAATGTATATCCGGCAAAAGTGTTTATGGGGGATACCGGATCTCTGGCACTTGGCGGATTTGTGGCAGGTGTGGCTTATATGCTGCAGATGCCTATTTTTATCATTATCGTAGGGCTGATTTATCTGGTAGAAGTACTTTCTGTCATGATTCAGGTAACTTATTTTAAAGCCACTCATGGCAAACGTATCTTTAAAATGGCGCCAATCCATCATCATTTTGAACTGTGTGGATGGTCAGAAACGAGAGTTGTAGCAGTATTTTCTGTAATTACTGCTGTTATGTGCCTGATCGCACTTCTGGCATTATAAGATGTCCGGACAAAAAGGTCAAAATCCACATGAGCTTGCTCATAGGTAATAAGGAGGAAATTAAAATGAATTTACAGGGGAAAAAAGTGCTTGTATTTGGTTCCGGAAAAAGTGGAATCGGTGCAGCAGAGCTTCTGGCGAAAGTAGGGGCGCAACCTGTCATTTATGATGGAAATAAAGATCTTGATAAAGAGACTGTAATAAAAAAAGTTCCAGATTGCAACAATATTGAAGTATATGCAGGAGAACTTCCGGAAGAAGTGCAGAAGAGACTGGATCTGGTAGTGTTGAGTCCTGGTGTACCGACGGATATTCCGCTTGTAAAGAGCTTTTATGAACAGGGACTTCCGGTATGGGGTGAGGTAGAACTTGCGTATCGTACCGGCAAGGGAAGAGTACTGGCAATTACAGGAACAAATGGCAAAACAACTACAACAGCTCTTCTGGGAAAGATTATGAGTGATGCAGAAGATTCTGTTTTTGTAGTAGGAAATATTGGAACTCCATATACATCAAAGGCACTGGAAATGAAAGATAGCTCCACAACAGTGGCCGAGATCAGCAGTTTCCAGCTGGAAACGATCGAAGAGTTTGCGCCGAAGGTAAGTGCAATCCTGAATATTACGGAAGACCATCTGAACAGACACCATACGATGGAAGAATATATCCGCGTCAAAGAACTGATCGTCAAAAATCAGACAGCAGAGGATTACTGTATCCTGAACTATGAAGATGAAGTGCTTCGTGAGTTTGGCAGACACATTGTTCCGAAAACTGTGTATTTTTCAAGCGTGAGAAAACTGGACGAGGGTATTTATCTGGATGGAGATCTGATCGTACTGAAAACAGCAGACGAAGAAATCCCTCTGGTACATACAGGAGAACTGAAACTTCTCGGACAGCACAATTTTGAGAATGTTATGGCGGCATCTGCAATGGCATATTATGCAGGTGTGTCTGTGGAAAATATCCGTAAGAGCATCTGTGCGTTCACAGCAGTAGAACACCGCATTGAATATGTCATGGAGAAAAATGGTGTTGCATATTATAATGATTCCAAGGGAACCAATCCTGATGCAGCAATAAAAGGAATCCAGGCAATGAACCGTCCGACGCTCCTGATCGGTGGTGGTTACGACAAAGGTTCCAGTTATGATGAGTGGCTGAATTCTTTTGACGGGAAGGTAAGATATCTGGTGCTGATCGGCCAGACGCGTGACAAGATCAAAGAGGCGGCAGAACGTCTTGGTGTCTGCCCATGCATTCTCTGTGAAAATCTTGAGGAGGCAGTAAAGATATGTGCCGAAAAAGCCAATCCTGGTGATGCGGTACTTCTTTCACCGGCATGTGCAAGCTGGGGACAGTTTGATAATTATGAACAGCGTGGAGACATGTTCAAAGAATATGTAAGAGCATTGTAATATAAGACCAGACTTCTGTGACGGAAGTCTGGTCTTTGCATATATTAACTGTAAGAGACTCTGTGGGAGTGGATCATTTGGATGAAATTCACGTGATTGGGGGAAACTGTCTTAAGGGCAGCATAACTGTGCAGGGATCAAAAAATACAGTACTTCCGATCATGGCTGCATCACTGCTTCAGAGGGAAATCTGTGTTCTGAGAGGCTGTCCGCGTATTCTTGATGTCTGTTATATGGAAGAAATCCTTCACATTCTGGGAGTCGTTACCTGGTGGAAGGGCCATGATCTGTATCTTGACTGCAGCAAAGTCTGTGGAATGGAAATTGCCTCGGAATATACAGGAAGAATGCGTTGTTCTGTGATTCTGCTGGGAGCACTTCTCGGCAGAAACCAAAGAGGTGTGATCGGTTATCCGGGCGGCTGCGTGATCGGAAAACGTCCGATAGATCTTCATCTGTATGCGCTGAAAAGTCTGGGTGCGATAATTTCAGAAAAAAACGGAAAAATTCAGGCAGATTGCAAAAAACTGAAAGGGCAGGAGATAAATTTTCCTGACAGAAGTGTAGGGGCCACGGAACAGGCACTGCTTGCAGCTGTTCTGGCTGAAGGAGAGACTGTACTCAGAAATTGTGCAAGAGAACCTGAGATTACATGGCTTTGCAGATTTCTGCAAAAGATGGGAGCACGGATCTGTCATGAGAAAGAAGGGTGCATCCGGGTTCAGGGAGTGACCTCTCTTTACGGGACAGAGATGCTGATACCGGCAGACCGGATCGTTACGGGAACATATCTTTGCGCGGCTGCAGCTTCGCGTGGATCAGTGACTGTGGAGAATGCACCTGAGGGAGAAATGGAGGCGTTCCTTGAAGTATATCGGAAAATGGGTGGACAATATGAATGGAAGAGTGGTAAACTAATAGCGAATGGAGCCGGAATACAATTTTCGGTTCCGTTTCTGGAAACAGAAGCTTATCCGGGATTCCCGACAGATCTTCAGTCACCACTGCTGGCAGTACTGACTACAGTTCCGGGAATAAGCCGTATAAGGGAGAATATATTTGAGAACCGGTTTAAGATATGCAGTGAACTTACAAAAATGGGGGCACACATAGAAGTCAGGGGAAGCGAAGTAAAAATTTGTGGAAGCAGATTAAAGGGATGCAGGCTGCGGGCAGAGGAACTGAGAGGTGGAGCAGCGCTAGTGATTGCGGCTCTTGCAGCAGATGGAGAATCTGTGATAGAGGGTGTTCCTTTTATCCGAAGAGGGTATGAAGACATTTGCAGAGATTTGAGGTACCTTCAGGCAGAAATCTATATGGAGGATATCTTATCGGTTTGAGTTAATATGAGTTCAGAGGATACAGGTATTAGTTTTTTATGAGAACATCCAATTACAGGAAATTTAAAATAACAAAAAAACAGGCGAAACTGGTCGGAGGAGCTGCTGCTGTTGCTGTTCTGGCCGGGATTATTTTTTTCTTTGCTTTTTTTCATGTGTCAAAGGTGGAAGTGATGGAAAGTAACCACTATACAAAAGAAGAACTGAAGGAAATGGTTCTTACAGGAGCTTTTTCTTCTAATTCTGTTCTGGCACCGATCACGTGTTCAAAAAATAATGTGCAGGGTGTGCCATATATTGAAGGATATTCCGTCAGCAGATCCGGTCGGAACTCGATCGTGATCAGTGTCCGTGAGAAAAGTGTAGTGGGTTGTATCCCATATCTTGACAGCTATGTGTATTTTGATCGAAATGGAATGTTTGTAGAAGGCGACAAGACCAGGGATGAGTCTGTCCCCTATTTTGAGGGTATTCAGGTAAAAAAAGTTGTTATGAATGAAAAACTTCCGATTAAGGATGCTGTTCTAAATACTGCGGTTGCACTTTCTACGATTTTTGCAAAAAATGATCTCCAGCCAGATTATATCCAGCTGGAGGATGATTCCACCATAGACCTTATTTATGGAGACATCACGGTAAAACTTGGAAAAGATAAATATCTGGAAGATAAAATGTCCAGAATGGTTGCGATTCTTCCACAGATTACGGGTGAGAAGGGGATCCTTCATATGGAGAATATCACAGAAAGTTCTAAAACAGTGACTTTTGAAAAAGAGGAAGAGGAAGTAACTGCAGAGAACTGGACCGGAGGTTATGATGAAAATGGTGATTATACCGGTGATGGTGAATACGATGAAAATGGCAATTATGTAGGAGCAAAACCAAAGACGGCACTTGATTATGCAAAAGAAAACTGGGTAGGCGGTTATGACGAAGAAGGCGATTATACAGGTTCCGGTGAATATGATGAAAATCTGAACTATGTTGGATCGGAGCCGACGCAGGAACTTCTGGACAGCTTTGGAGACTGGACAGGCGGATATAATGAATCCGGTGGCTTTGATGGTGTCAGCGAGTATGACAAAGATGGCAACTACGTGGGACCTATGCCGGATAATGACGGCACTTCTTCAGGTGATACTTCAGAGGAAGATTCAGAAGAAGACAGTTCTGATACGAATACAGATTCCTCGGATGAAGATACTGAGAGCTACAGTGATGAAGAGTCGGATGGCTGGGATCAGGGAGATACAGATGAGGAATCTTATGAGTGATGGAAATGGCGAATAATAGTGAAAAAAGTATAAAAAAACAAAAATAGTAGTTGATTAATTCGAAAAAAAAATATATGATATATCTATATGCAGCCTGATACGCTGATATCAGGTAAATAAAGGAGGAAGTACATTGTTAGAGATTATGTCAAATGAAGCTGAGTCCTCTGCAAAGATTATTGTAATCGGTGTAGGCGGGGCTGGTAATAATGCAGTTAACAGAATGGTGGAAGAAGCCATCGGAGGAGTTGAGTTTGTTGGTGTAAATACTGATAAACAGGCCCTGACACTTTGCAAAGCTCCAACAGTACTTCAGATTGGTGAAAAGATTACAAAAGGCCTTGGCGCCGGTGCACAGCCGGAAGTTGGTCAGAAGGCCGCTGAAGAGAGCATAGAAGAAGTAAAACAGTTGATCGAAGGTGCTGACATGGTATTTGTTACCTGTGGAATGGGTGGTGGTACCGGTACAGGTGCAGCTCCTGTTATTGCAGCAGCAGCTAAGGAAATGGGAATCCTGACCGTTGGCGTTGTAACAAAACCTTTCCGTTTTGAAGCAAAAACACGTATGAACAATGCTCTTACAGGAATCGAGAATCTGAAGAAAGCTGTTGATACATTGATCGTTATCCCGAACGATAAACTGCTCGAGATCGTAGACCGTCGTACAACTATGCCGGAAGCACTTCGCAAAGCTGACGAGGTTCTGCAGCAGGCTGTCCAGGGAATTACAGACCTGATCAATCTGCCGGCACTGATCAACCTTGACTTCGCGGATGTTCAGACAGTTATGACAGATAAAGGAATCGCACATATCGGTATTGGTGAGGCCAGAGGAGATGACAAGGCTATGGAAGCTGTTCAGCAGGCTGTATCCTCTCCGCTGCTTGAGACAACCATCAAAGGTGCTACTCATGTGATCATCAATATTTCCGGAGATATTTCTCTTATGGATGCAAATGATGCAGCAAGCTATGTACAGGAGCTGACAGGTGAAGATACAAACATCATCTTTGGTGCTATGTATGATGATTCTGTTGCAGACTATGCTAAGATCACAGTTATTGCAACCGGATTATCCGATACAGCTGCAAAGACCACTCCATTTGGTACAAGAAGCAATACAACACCATTTGGTGTACGTAAACCGGCAGCAGGTACATCTGCACCGTCTTCCAGTACAATGTCCATGCCAAGCTTCAGTCTGCCGACTATGAACAATGGTTCTTATACAGGCAAAGTTCCGACCAGCACAGTACAGAAGAAAGATATCCAGATTCCGGATTTCCTGAGAAACAGATAGGAAGCGACAGGATCAGAAACTGAATGATTCAGACATAAAAAAGACGCTGTTTGATGCAGCGTCTTTTTGAGCGTCAGGATCAGCATTTGCAGGAGAAGGTATTACATTTTGTTTCGTTACATCCGTCTGTGCTGCATCCGGCCACATCAATGGCAGAAGCCGTACATTTGCGCTGATCGTTATAGGTACATTCCTGAGCTTTACAGTCGATGTTGATTTTTTCACAGCCGCAGTGATGAGCTTTGCTGTTTGTCATACCGGCAGTCGCGCGGTCACGAAAACTTCCACAGTTTGTTTCATCTGCACGATGAGCATTATCTCCTGTAATCTCAATATCGCCTCTGGAACAGAGCTCATTTTCATTGTAAAGACATTTTGTGGCACTACATTTCAGAATTGTCATAATAGAAGCCTCCTTCTTATATAATGATATGATTATGCATAACAGCAAACGTCATGCAGGAATAGTATGCGCTGAAAAAATAAAAATATGTATAAAAAATAACTTGACATTATATAAAAGACATGATATCTTTTTAAAGTACGTGGAAAACAAAGCAGAGTTTCACTCTCACCTCAGCGCATATAATGCGACTCAGGTTGATATATCGCAGCAGGCTGATCTACAGAGATCGGGGAATGCACAGAGATAAAAATGAAAAAGAGGTTTCATTTGGTTATCCCTGGATATAGCAGAGTGTGGAAACTGTCCATACTCTTTTTTGTTTTCATAAGACAGGGTGGAGTTACTGTTCCTATACAGTAGCTGAGAGATTCAGGTTTATCATTTATTTAAATGTATGGAGGTGTACTACAATTAGCAATTTAATGATTAACGAACAGATCAGAGACAAAGAGGTACGTTTGATCGGACCGGATGGAGCACAGCTTGGAATCGTTTCTTCAAGAGAAGCATTTGCAAAGGCTCAGGAAGCCGGACTTGATCTTGTTAAAATCGCACCGCAGGCAAAGCCGCCGGTTTGTAAAATTATCGACTACGGCAAGTATCGTTATGAGCTCTCCCGTAAGGAAAAAGAAGCTAAGAAAAAACAGAAGACAATTGACATCAAGGAAGTACGTCTTTCTCCAAACATTGATACCAATGACCTGAAGACGAAGGTCAATGCAGCAAGAAAATTTCTTTCCAAAGGAGACCGTGTTAAGGTTACATTACGTTTCCGTGGAAGAGAAATGGCACATATGGCAAGCAGCAAACATGTACTTGATGATTTTGCAGAACATCTTGCAGATGTGGCAGTTGTTGAGAAAGCCCCTAAGATTGAAGGCAGAAGCATGACGATGTTTCTCAGCGAAAAGCGTTAAGCAGTTATCACAGACAGCGTGTTTTGGCACGTGTTCTTGATAATAAGAAATAAAAAACAGTACCACGAATTAAGGAGGAAATAATTATGCCTAAGATTAAAACTTGTAGAGCAGCAGCAAAACGTTTCAAAAAAACCGGAACCGGAAAAATCATGAGAAATAAAGCTTATAAGAGCCATATCTTAACAAAGAAATCTCAGAAGAGAAAGAGAAATCTGAGAAAAGCTACTGTTGTTGATTCTACAAACCTTAAGAACATTAAGAAAGCACTGCCTTATTTATAATAATAAGCAGCAGATGATATTGGAAGACGAACAGGAGGAAATAAGAAATGGCAAGAATTAAAGGCGGATTAAACGCAAAGAAAAGACATAACCGTACATTAAAACTGGCAAAGGGCTACAGAGGAGCCCGTTCCAAACAGTATAGAGTAGCAAAACAGTCTGTAATGAGAGCACTTGCAAGCTCCTATGCAGGACGTAAACAGAAAAAACGTCAGTTCAGACAGCTTTGGATCGCTCGTATCAACGCAGCTGCAAGAATGAATGGACTTTCCTACAGCAAAATGATGCATGGTCTGAAAGTTGCAAACATCGACATCAACAGAAAGATGCTTGCTGAACTTGCAGTAAACGACGCAGAAGGATTTGCAGCACTTGCTGAAATCGCTAAAAAAGCAGTAGCATAAGTTGTAAAATTATGGAGACCGTGGAGTTCTTTATTGAACCACGGTCTTTTTTTGAACCTAATGTCCGTTTGAGGACAACAAGAGTTCTCGAGAAAAACACAAAATATTAAATAAATCTAAAATTTCTGCTTGCAATCGTGATAAGTGAATGCTATAATCAACTACATTAAAGCTTTAGCAAATGAAAGTAAAGCTAGCTGAAGTATAAGATAGGAGGATCTTATTATGAAAAATATGAAAAAAGTACTTGCTGTAACAGCAGCAGTAGCTATGACAGCAGCAATGATGCCGACGGCTGTATTTGCGGATGATGCGGAGACATTCAAGATCGGTGTAATCGGACCTATGACAGGTGACAACGCACAGTATGGTCTTGGTGTATACCACGCAGCACAGGTTGCAGCAGAAGAAATCAACGCAAACGGTGGATTCAACGGATACAACGTAGAAATTCTTGACGCAGGTGATGATCAGGCTGACCCGGAGAAGGCAGTAAATGCATACAATGACCTTCTTGACAAAGGAATGCAGATGCTTTGCGGAACTGTAACATCCGGTTCCTGTATTGCAGTCGGAGCAGAAGCAGCAGAAAGCACATTCATGTTTACACCATCTGCAACAGCAGTGGACAGTATCACAGCAGGAAGCAACGAATTCCGTATGTGCTTCACAGACCCTGCACAGGGAACAAAATCTGCACAGTACATCGGTGAGCATAGTCTTGCTACAAAGGTAGCAGTTCTCTATGATTCATCCGCAGACTACAACTCAGGTATCAACGATGCGTTCGTTGCAGCAGCAGAAGAAAACGGTCTGGAAATTGTAGCTGATGAAGCATACACAGCAGACAGCAACACAGACTTCTCTGTACAGCTTAAGAAAATCAAAGACAGCGGCGCAGAACTTCTGTTCCTTCCTAACTACTATGCAGACAATGCTCTGATTCTTCAGCAGGCACATGATGCAGGTATGGACGACGTTAAGAAATTCGGTGTAGACGGTATGGACGGTATTCTTGGAGTAGAAAACTTCGATACATCTCTTGCAGAAGGCGTTATGCTTCTGACACCATTCTCTGCTACATCAGAAGATGAGAAATCTCAGGCATTCGTTAAAGCATACGAAGATGCTAACAAAGATGAGGTTCCGAACCAGTTCGCAGCAGATACATATGATGTAATCTATGCAATGAAAGCAGCAGCAGATGCAGCTGAGATCACACCGGATATGTCCAACGAAGACATCAGCGCAGCTATGTCTGAGGCAATGCTGAGTGTAGAGCTTGATGGTCTTACAGGTAAAGCAAAATGGACAGAAGACGGCGAGTGCGATAAAGAGCCAAAAGCTTTCGAAATCCAGGACGGCGCTTACGTAGAAATGGAATAATCAGATTAAAATAATGTAATCAGAGGACGGGGGACGGTTGCCTGTTATCACAGGGCCGTTCCCCTTTCTTGAGCTAATATGACAACTATTTAAAGAGGTGCATTATGAGTTTTTTATCCTATTTAAAAGATGGAATCAGCCTGGGCAGTATCTATGCGATCATTGCCCTGGGGTATACAATGGTATACGGTATCGCTAAAATGCTGAACTTCGCTCATGGTGATGTCATCATGGTTGGTGCGTTTGTGATCCTTACTGCTGTTACAAAGGGAGGAATGTCGCCGGTGCTGGCTATTGTACTTTCCGTGATCTTCTGTACCGTTCTTGGTATGGTGATCGAGAAAGTAGCGTACAGCCCGCTTCGTAAGGCGTCATCCAACCTGGCTGTACTGATCACAGCGATTGGTGTCAGCTATTTGCTTCAGAATCTGGCACTTTTGATTTTCGGTGCAGATGCCAAGAGTTTTGTAACTGTTATTGATGTACCGTCGGTGTCTTTATTTGACGGACAGCTTGTTATTAAGGGAATTACGATCGTAACAATCCTGAGTTGTATTGTGATTATGGCCGGTCTGATGCTTTTTGTACAGAAGACAAAACCAGGACGTGCCATGCAGGCCGTTTCTGAAGACCGTGACGCAGCACAGCTCATGGGTGTCAATGTCAATGCGACAATTTCGATGACATTTGCAATCGGTTCCGGACTTGCAGCAATTGCCGGACTTCTTCTCTGTCAGACCTACCCGACACTGACTCCATATACAGGCGCCATGCCTGGTATTAAGGCATTCGTAGCAGCCGTATTTGGTGGTATCGGATCCATTCCGGGAGCCATGGTCGGCGGTATTCTTCTCGGCGTGATCGAGATCTTCGGTAAAGCCTATATCTCTTCTCAGGTTGCAGATGCGATCTGTTTTGCGGTTCTGATCGTGGTACTTCTTGTAAAACCTACCGGACTGTTCGGAAAGAACATCCAGGAGAAAGTATAAGGGGTGGTCAGAATGAAAAAAACAATGAACAAAACAACAAAAAACAATTTTATCAACTATGGAATTGTAATCGCAATTTTTGTGATCGTAGAGATCCTTTCCGGAACAGGAAACCTCTCAAGACTTCTTACAGGTCTGCTGGTTCCGCTTTGCGTTTATACGATTGCGGCAATCTCTCTGAACCTGGTTGTAGGTTTTTCCGGTGAGCTGAGCCTTGGCCATGCAGGATTCATGTGCGTTGGTGCATATTCCAGTGCATTATTTTCTCACATTGCAAGTGATATCCCGCAGGTGCCGAGATTTATCCTTGCAATTCTGATCGGTGCAGCAGTAGCAGCAGTGTTTGGTGTGATCATCGGTATCCCGGTACTTCGCCTTCGTGGTGACTACCTCGCAATCGTAACGCTGGCATTCGGCGAGATTATCAAAAACCTGATCAATATCCTGTATGTCGGTTTTGATGAAAACGGACTTCATGTTGCAACAAGTTCTGCAAATCTCAAGCTTGCAGCAGGCGGCAAACAGATCCTCAAAGGTGCACTTGGTATTTCAGGAACAGGTGCTCTTTATAAAGACGTAAAGCATTATTTCTTCCCGATTGGAATCATACTTGTCCTTCTGACATTATTTATCGTGCAGAATCTGGTAAATTCCAGAAGCGGACGTGCGATCATGGCAACCAGAGATAACCGTATTGCGGCAGAATCTGTAGGTATTGATGTGACGAAGTTCAAACTTCTTGCATTTACTATTTCAGCAGCTCTTGCAGGTGTTGCAGGCGTACTGTATGCACATAACCTTTCTATGTTAAAGGTATCCGGATTTGACTACAATATGTCTATCCTGATTCTGGTATATGTCGTGCTTGGTGGAATCGGAAACTTAAGAGGTTCTATGATCGCAACGATCATTCTCTATGCACTTCCGGAACTTCTCCGTGGATTTGCAAACTACCGTATGCTGATCTATGCGATTGTCCTGATCGTTATGATGCTCTTTAACTGGGCACCGGCAGCAAGAAACTGGAGAGCTCGTACCATGGAAAAAATCAGAGGCACTAAGAACAAAAAGGAGGCAGCTTAACTATGGCAATGTTAGAGGTAAATCATCTGGCTATCCAGTTCGGCGGTCTTCGTGCGGTTGACGGATTTAACGTATCCATCGAAAAAGGTCAGCTGTATGGTCTGATCGGACCGAACGGTGCCGGTAAAACAACAATTTTCAACCTTCTTACAGGTGTGTACAAACCGACAGAAGGTATCATCAAGCTTGACGGACAGGATATCACAGGAAAGAGTACGATCGAGATCAACAAAGCAGGTATCGCACGTACTTTCCAGAACATCCGTCTGTTTAAGGATATGCCGGTTCTTGACAATGTTAAGGTCGGACTTCACAATCATCATTCTTATTCTACACTGACCGGAATCTTAAGACTTCCGAAATATCACAAAGTAGAAAAAGAAATGAACGAAAAAGCAATGGAGATCCTTAAGGTATTTGACCTCGACAAAGAAGCCGATACACTTGCAGGAAACCTTCCATATGGTAAGCAGCGTAAGCTCGAGATCGCCAGGGCACTGGCTACCAATCCGAAGCTTCTTCTTCTGGATGAGCCGGCAGCAGGTATGAACCCGAATGAAACACAGGAACTGATGGATACCATCCGTTTTGTACAGAAACATTTTGATATGACCATTCTTCTGATCGAGCATGATATGAAACTGGTTGGAGGTATCTGTGAAGAGGTAACCGTACTGAACTTCGGACAGGTGCTTGCGCAGGGTGAGACATCCAAAGTTCTGAAGGATCCGGCTGTTATCACCGCATATCTGGGAGAATAAGGAGGAAGATCAAATGTCAATGTTGGAAGTAAAAGATCTCCAGGTTTATTATGGCGTGATTCAGGCATTGAAGGGAATTTCCTTTCATGTAGAACAGGGAGAAGTTATTGCACTGATCGGTGCAAACGGTGCTGGTAAGACCACGACCTTACAGACACTGACCGGAATCATCCCGGCAAAAGCAGGAAGTATTATTTACGAAGGTAAAAATCTTACCAAAACACCGGCACATAAGATCGTTGAGATGGGTATGGCTCATGTGCCGGAAGGAAGACGAGTATTTGCAGATATGTCTGTATATGAGAATCTTCTGATGGGTGCTTATACAAGAAAAGACAAGAACGAGATCGCTCAGAGCCTGGAAATGGTATACAAAAGATTTCCTCGTCTGAAAGAACGTACAGGACAGCGTGCAGGTACACTCTCCGGTGGAGAGCAGCAGATGCTCGCAATGGGACGTGCGCTGATGAGCAAACCGAAGATCATTCTGATGGATGAGCCTTCGATGGGGCTGTCACCGATCTTTGTAAATGAGATCTTTGATATTATCAAAGAAGTAAGTGAGAGTGGAACAACGGTTCTGCTTGTTGAGCAGAATGCGAAGAAAGCCCTTTCTATTGCTGACAGAGCGTATGTCCTTGAAACAGGAAGCATCACTCTGGAAGGCAAAGCAGATGATCTGCTTCATGATGAATCTGTCCAGAAAGCATATCTGGGAGAATAAGGAGGAAATCGGTATGAATCAGGTTGTAATCACAATCGCAAGACAGTATGGAAGTGGCGGTCGCACCGTTGGTAAAATGCTGGCAGAGCGTCTGGGAATCTCTTTTTATGATAAGCAGATTATCCAGATGGCGTCTGATGAGAGCGGAATTGATGTAAAACTTTTCGGTAAAGTAGAAGAGGGAGATAAGGTAAAGGGTTCTCTTTTTGGAAATAAAGAAAGCATTTACAAAGGAAATCTGCATCAGCCGGGAAGTAAGGAATTCATTTCAGACGAAAATCTTTTTAACTATCAGGCAAAAGTGGTCAATGATCTTGCAGAAAAAGAATCCTATGTAATTGTCGGACGATGTGTCAATTATGTTTTCAAGGACAGACCGAATACATTGCGTGTATTCATTCATGCACCATGGGAGTTCCGTGTAGAGCAGGCATCTCAGAAGATCTCCGGATCAAGAGAGGATGTCGAGAAATTCCTTCTCAAAGATGATAAGCGTAAACAGGATTATTATCGTAAATTTGCAGGTGGTCAGTGGAGTGATGCCACGAATTATGATCTCTGTCTGAACAGTGGAAAACTCGGATTTGACAAATGTGTGGATGCAATTGAAACACAGCTGAAGATCATGCTTGGTAAATAAAATACAGGACCATTACAGAGCACTGAGGGCTTTTTGCGAGCCCCGGTGCTTTTTTTCTGCCACATTTCATATACTGAACAGAAGGATAGTTATGTCTGGGATTTGAAACCGGAATATGAAAAAAAGAAAAGCAGGAATTGGGATATTTGTGATCGTACTGATCATAACTGCGGTGCGGATAAAAAGTATGGACTCGCACCGTATTTCAGGCAGAATCCTGGCTGAAAATATAGCAGGTCCGGGGATGATGCGGCTGGTGGAGCAATCCATGCAGGCCCAGGCACAAAAAACATCAGTTACGGAAATAGCTGTGAAAGAACGGAAGCATCCGCAGGCGGCACTGACATTTGATGACGGACCGGATATCAGGTATACACCACTTCTTCTGGATGGTCTGAAAGAGCGGAATATCAGAGTTTCTTTTTTTCTTCTTGGAGAGAAGGTTGAACAGTATCCGGAGCTTGTAGAACGGATGCAGAAAGAAGGGCATCTGGTAGGAAACCATACCTATCATCATGTACAGCTGAATAAACTGAATGAGACGAAGGCAAGGGAAGAAATCCTGAAAACAAATAATCTGATCTATGAGACAACAGGTGTTTATCCACTGTACCTGCGCCCGCCGTTTGGTGCCTGGAAGAAAAATCTGGAACTATGTGTGGAGATGCTTCCAGTATTCTGGACGATCGATACACTGGACTGGAAGGTGCAGAATACAGAAAAAATCGTTCGTACCGTGCAGGAACAGATAGAGGATGGCGCGATCATTCTGATGCATGATGAATATGATACTTCTGTTGAAGCGGCACTGCAGGTTGTCGATGAACTGAAAAATCAGGGATATGAGCTTGTAACAGTAGACCAGCTAATCCTGCCATAGAGCAGGGATAAAACAGCTGTTTGGTTTTGATTGCTTTTTTTCAGGAATTTCGTTATACTGTAAAGCAGAGACAGGCATAAGCCGGAGAAGAAGAAAGAAACAAAGGAGCTGTGCATATGGGACGTTTTTTCAGTATGGACAATAAGTTTTTTACATTTATGAATAAGGTGGCAGATCTGTGTATTTTGAATATCATCTGTCTGGTCTGCTGTATTCCGATCGTTACTGCCGGAGCATCTATTACGGCTATGTATTATGTGACACTGAAGATGGTCCGGAATGAGGAAGCTTATATTGTTCGGAGCTTTTTTAAATCTTTTAAAGATAATTTCAAACAGGCGACAATTATTAATCTGATCATGATCGCCGTTGGTGCGGTTCTTTATCTGGATCTGAATGTTGCCAAAAATATGCCTGGAAGTGCCGGTCAGATTTTTCATGTGATCTTTATGGCATTTGTGATCATATATTATGTACTGTTTTTATATGTTTATCCGATTCTTGCCAGGTTTTACAATACGATCCGTAATACGATCAAAAATGCACTGTTCATGGCAATCCGCCATCTTCCGTATACAGTTGTCATGGTACTGATCGGACTTTGTCCGCTGCTGTTGTTATTTATAGACTCTTATCAGATACAGTCCACGTTGTTTGCTCTGTTTCTGGTCATGGGATTCGGAGTGATCGCGTACTGTAATTCCTTCTTCCTTGTAAAAATATTTGATCATTATATGCCGAAGGAAGAAAATGAAGAACAGAAAAGCGAAGGCACAGAAGTATGAATACAGATGCGGTGACACAGCAGAAGAACTGGAATGGAAAGCCGTATCATTCGCTGGATCATATGCTTAGGGAAAGGTTCGGAGAAAAAGTTTATAAGGTGACTCTGAACGGAGGAATGTCCTGTCCCAACCGGGATGGTAAGCTTGGCAGCAGAGGCTGTATTTTCTGCAGTGCCGGTGGAAGTGGGGATTTTGCAGCAGATGCGGAGCTGCCGGTAACAGAACAGATCGACAGTCAGATCGCATTGCTTTCTGCAAAGCGGCCGATCCATAAATATATTGCTTATTTTCAGGCATATACCAATACGTATGCACCGGTGGAATACCTGCGGAAAATCTTTACAGAAGCGCTTGCGCATCCGTCAGTGGTCGCATTATCCATCGGAACGAGACCGGATTGTCTTGGTGAGGATGTACTGGATCTCCTGAATGAACTGAACCAGAGGAAACCGGTATGGGTAGAACTTGGACTTCAGACGATGCATGAGCGTACCGCTGCCTATATTCGACGAGGATATCCGCTTTCCTGTTTTGAAGATGCAGTACAGAATTTGCGGATGCGCCAGATTGAGGTGATCGTGCATACGATACTGGGACTGCCGGGAGAATCAGAAAAAGACATTCTGGAGACAATGCAGTATCTGAATGGACAGGATATTCAGGGAATTAAACTGCAGCTTCTGCATGTGCTGAAGGGAACCGATCTGGCAGAGGATTACCTGGCCGGGAAATTCCGAGTCTACGAAAGAGAAGAATATCTGAATTTACTGATAGATTGTCTGGAATATCTGGATCCGTCAATCGTTATTCACAGAATGACGGGAGATGGACCGGAGAAGCTGCTTATCGCACCATTGTGGGCAAGCCGGAAGCGGGAAGTTCTGAATCTTCTTCATCACGAAATGAAGGTTCGTAACAGCTGGCAGGGCAAACAGCTGCAATAAGAAGCGAGAAGCCTGACTTGTGTGAGAAAGAGGTGATTGAAATGGCAGAACCATTTACAACTTATAAACTGATTGTTTTATATATGGCGAAACATTCAAAAGAAACACTGACAAATTCTCAGATTTCAGAATTTATACTGGACAGAGATTACACAGATTATTTCCAGCTTCAGAAAGTACTTTCTGAACTGGTAGAAACAGAGCTTCTGAGAAAGCGAACAATTTCCAACAGTTCCTATTATGAGATTACGGAAGAGGGAAAAAAGACACTTTCTTATTTTGAAAAAGAACTGTCGGGTGAGATTAAGAACGAAGTAAAAGATTATCTGCAGACGCATGGCGGACAGGTGCAGGAACGCATCCTGACACCGGCAGATTATTATACGACACCACAGGGAAATTATGCAGTGCGCTGCCAGATCATTGAAAAAGATACGACAGTGCTGGATCTGACACTGGCAGCACCGGGCCGGGAAGCAGCACAGGCGATGTGCCACAGCTGGGCTAAGAAATCACAGGATATTTATGGAATGCTGATGGGAGAACTGATTTAATCAGTTCTCCCTTTTATCTTTTGTAAATATTCTTTTATCGTTTTTTCGTAGCCAAGATCACCTGGTTCATAGAAATGAGAACCTTCAATCTCAGAAGGAAGATATTGCTGATCAACATAATGATCTGGATAGTCATGAGCATATTTGTAGCCGATTCCCTTGCCGAGCTTTTCATGACCGCCGTAGTGAGCATCCTGCAGGTGAACCGGAACAGTTGTCTGTGTGTGTTTCACAGAATCCATGGCGGCAAAAATGGCATTGACAGCGGCATTACTCTTTGGAGCACAGGCCATATAAGTGACTGCCTGAGAAAGGATGATCTGTGATTCCGGCATGCCGACACGTTCAACAGCCTGTGCGGCAGCAACGGCGACCTGCAATGCCTGTGGATCTGCATTTCCGATATCCTCTGAGGCGAGGATCATGATACGTCGGGCGATGAATTTGACATCTTCTCCGGCGTAGAGCATCTTGGCAAGATAGTAGACTGCTGCATCAGGATCGGAACCACGCATACTTTTGATAAAGGCGGATATGATATCGTAGTGATTGTCGCCTTTTTTGTCGTACTTGATGACTCGTTTCTGAATACATTCAGACGCAACATCCAGTGTCAGATGAATAGAACCATCTTCGCTTTTGGGGGTAGTAAGGATACCAAGTTCTACCGCATTCAGGGCACTGCGGGCATCACCGCCTGCCATATCAGCCAGAAATTCCAGGGCATCGTCATCAATTACGGCGCCATAATTTCCCATGCCTTTATCGCAGTCATTTACGGCTCTGAGGATCAGCGTGCGGATATTTTCATTACTGAGAGGTTTCAGTTCAAAAATGATGGAGCGGGAAAGGAGAGCTCCATTTACTTCGAAATAAGGATTTTCAGTAGTTGCACCGATCAGAATGATCGTACCGTCCTCCACAAATGGAAGCAGGTAATCCTGCTGGCCTTTGTTGAAACGGTGAATCTCATCAATGAAAAGAATCGTTTTTTTGCCATACATGCCAAGACGGTCCTGTGCCTCTTTTACGACTTCTTCCATGTCTTTCTTACCGGCGACTGTCGCATTGATCTGGGTAAAACTTGCACTGGTAGTATTTGCGATTACCTTGGCAAGGGTAGTCTTTCCGGTTCCGGGAGGTCCATAGAAAATAACAGAAGTCAGCTTGTCAGCTTTGATCGCACGGTACAGTAATTTATCTTTGCCAACGATGTGCTCCTGCCCGACGACTTCATCCAGCGTAGTCGGACGAAGCCGGGAAGCCAGTGGAGATTCGCGGTCAAGTGTTTTTGATTTTGCATATTCAAATAAATCCATAGCAGATGCTCCATTCTGAATCAAAAATTATAAAACACGTACATTTGTTCTTAAGTATACTTGATTCATCAGAAAAAAACAACTACAATTAATGCGTCAAAATAGTCCTTGCTTTTCACATGTTAAAGTGTTAAAATACCATGTATATGAAACAGTACAAACAATGTAACTAAAGGAGCAGGGATTATGGGTAAAAAAATCAGAACAGAAGAGGTTGATCATTTATTTGAAGCAATCCTTTGTCTGAAGAATAAAGAAGAATGTTATACATTTTTTGAGGATGTATGTACGATCAATGAACTTCTTTCTCTGTCACAGCGTTTTGAAGTTGCAAAGATGCTGACAGACAAACGCACATATCTGGATATTTCAGAGAAGACCGGTGCTTCCACCGCGACGATCAGCCGTGTGAACCGTTCTCTCAACTACGGAAATGACGGATATGAGATGGTCTTTTCCAGAATGAAAGAAAAAGAAACCGCAGGAAAGACAGAAGAATAAAGAATAAAGAAATACAGGGAAAAGGAACAGGCAATGGAATAATCCAAAGGTCTGTTCCTTTTTTGTTGCTGTGAGAAATTACTTTTGTTTTGTGGTCATATATGTATAGACATCTGCAGAGATTTTTTTGATCGTATTCTGTGCACTGGAATTATTCTTGATATTATTGGAGAGTACACAGAGCACATATGGATGCTCTTTGTCAAAGACAATGGCAATATCGTTTTCGACAACACCGAGTTTTCCGGAGTCTGCAAGTTCTCCGGTTTTGTTGGCAGTTGCGGTGCCGGAAGGAACACCTGCCGGAATCTTGGCTGTCTTTGTCTGGCTCGTAAGGAGCGCAAGCATTTCGGCAGATGCATCTGCGTTTACCAGAGAACTGTTGTAAATTTCAGAGAGCAGTCGGCAGCAATCGGAAGCACTTGTGTAATTGTCATCGGTTGGATCAGAAGCCAGGAACTCGCGGCCAAGATGCGTGGAGGTGTAGTTCCGCTCCTGACAGAACTCATTGACAATAGCAGCTCCTGTCTGAAAATCGCCTCCACCGAGCTTGCGGACCAGTTCGTTGGCAGAGTCATTGTCACTGACTGTGATCATACTGGTGAGGAGAGGTTTCAGAGTACTTTCATAATCGGATGAAACTGTAGTTCCTTCATCTGGATATATCAGTTTGTCATAAACAGCGGCCATGATAAATGCTTTGATAACACTGGCAGACTGCATGGACTGTTCGGCATTGACTGTGCTGTAGGCCTGCGTCTTCAGATCCATAGCTGCGATTGCCCAGAGTTCTCCCTGTTGTTCAAGCGGATCAGTATAGTTCTTTTCCAGCTGTGAGGTGAGATCGGCGAGGTGTTCTCCGACAGTAGTAATAGCCGGTTCGACAGTATTGAAATATGCATCGATTCCATCGGCAATTCCCCTTGCCATAGTTTCGTGATTTGCGGAATTGGTAATGTAAAGATCATCATTCTGGTTACTCATAAATCCCATTTCGAGGATGGCAACCGGAACTGTGCTCCAGTTGGTGCCAGTCATATTGTCGGCAGAGATGACACCTTTGTTTGCAAGGCCGGTGGCATTGCAGTAACTGTCGATGATACAGGATGCAAGCGTATTACTTTTTTCGATGAGTTCCTTGTCCAGATACTGATTGGAACTGGTTGGGGCCATGGTAAGAGCACCGGCAGCAGAAGCACTGTTGTCACTGTTTGCATGAATGCGGACCGTGATATCGGCGCCGGATTCTGTGGCGAATTCTGCACGTTCTTTGTTGCTGATGGCCTTGTCGTTATCCTCGCGGGTCATGACAACCTTGTACCCACGAGATGCCAGTTCTTTTTCAAGGACAAGAGAAACTTCAAGGTTGACTTCATATTCCGGAACCTTGGAGTAGTTACCGGCAGTACCGGTCGTAGCTTTATTTTTGGTCTGAGATGAACCTGGAGCCATAGGTTCCTGTGCACTCATGTCTACCCAGCTTCCCTGATGTCCCGGATCAATACAGACGGTAAACTGTCTGGAACCGGAAGACGGAGTTGAAGCCGTGTTTGCGGCAGACCAGTCCATGCCTGAGGAAGAACCGGAAGGACTCAAAGTACCTTCGGAGTCATCTGAAGAATCGACATCGGCTTCAGTATTGGCAGAAGCATTTGGAGAAGCCGAAGATGGAGCCTTGATCATGGCCTGTCCCTGTTCGCTTTCATAGGTGGTTTCCGCAGAAGCCCAGATCGTGGCAGGAAGCAGTAAAAGCAGACATCCGGCAAGAAAAACAGATAATAGTTTGCGCATGAATATATATCCTCCCGAGAAATTTTATTTTACAGAAAGTTGTTTCCTATATGATAAACTATAATAAAAAATTTGACAAGAACAGTTCGGTGTCGTATCTGTTCGAAGACTTGTCACGGGGAGCAAAAACTAAATACAAAGGAGGGCAACATTATGAAGAAGAGATTTTCCACAATGCAGAGGTCAGGAGTCCTGAAACGTATTTTCACATGTGTGATCGCACTTGCACTTGTTATGCCGATGACGGTGCAGACAGGATGGGCGGCCACCACTTCCTACACAGTTACAGTAGCGGATGGCTATCTGGCACTTCGTAATGCAAAGGCTTATGATGACAAGAATGAGATTGGTAAGCTTTATACAGGTGATACCGTTGATGTGACAGATTCCAGTGGAAGCACCTACTGGTATGTATATGCATCACGACTCAAGAAATCCGGATATGTAAATCGCAGATATCTGGCGAATTCTTCAAGTGAACGTTATGTAAGTGTCAAGAGTGGATATCTGGCGCTTCGTAATGCCAAGGCGTTTAAATCGTCCAATGAAGTTGCAGAACTTTATACAGGAGATAAGGTACAGATTGCGGATGCCAGTGACAGTACCTACTGGCTGGTATATGTACCGGGACTTGGAAAGGGCGGATATGTAAACAAAGATTATCTGGTAAAAAATAAAGACAATACAGCATCTGCGGTTGTTACAAAGACAGTGAAAGTCAAGAGTGGCTATCTGGCACTTCGTAATGCAAAAGCGTATGATGATGCAAATGAGATCGGACAGTTGAATAACGGCGATACCGTTCAGGTCCAGGATTCCAGTGGAAGTACTTACTGGTATGTATATTCTTCCAGACTTGGAAAGAGCGGCTATGTAAATAAAAATTACCTGCAGTGATGCAGGTAATTTTTACGTAATACAGGATCAGTACTTCTGATGCTGTATTATTTTTTCTTATGTTTTGTGTCTGTATCCGTGGAAGCACGGAGTTCGTCGATCATCTGCTCGATCAGCATTTTTTTTACGTAAACATCAAAGCTGAGAAGACAGATGAAAGAAAATAATTTCAGGAAATCCCTGTCTTCTTCCGGTGCATTCTCAAAAGTTCCCTGAGCAATTTCATAGCGTTCCAGAAGCTCCTTCTGAAGAGATTCAATCTGTCCTTTTTCCATACTGAATACTTCGTTGTAGATAGCAGTGAGATCCATATCATCCATAGATTTGAAATATTTATCGGTCAGTGGTCCGAGCAGAGTCTGGATATCGCTGATCGATAAAATATTTTTGAAATAGTAGATAAAGATCAGAACCAGCAGGTGTTCTTTTGAATAGCGCTTCTTCTCAGGAGAAGGAAGCAGATTATTCTTGGCATAATTATTGATCATGGTCTTTGTAAGAATCTTGTCATCTTCATAGCGTTTGGAATGAGCAAGCTGTGCTTCCATAAAAGTAGTGACCTGATCCATATAAAGATCTATATTGGGAATATCCTCTGGTTTTACATAACCGATTCTGGAAACACGATCCAGAATATTACGGATCATGGAGTCTGTATTAACTGACATAAATTCATCTCCTTTGCCTGAAATAAAGGCAGAATGGTATTTCTAATACCTGCACGCTCTATTATATAGTTTTAAATACTACTTGTAAATGGTTTTTGCAAATGATTTTAAAATTCCTTTACCCCATACCAGGTTTCATGTATAATTAAAAAGATAGCAAGAAAACATCAGTTCGAAATAAGTAACCACAAAGAAACAGGAGATAATTGATGAATACAATTTATGATACATTGAATGACCGACAGAAAGAAGCTGTTCTGCATACAGATGGACCACTTCTGATTCTTGCAGGAGCCGGCTCAGGAAAGACCAGAGTACTGACACACAGGATTGCTTATCTGATCGCAGAAAAGGGTGTGAATCCGTGGAATATTCTGGCAATCACATTTACCAACAAAGCGGCCCACGAGATGAGAGAACGTGTGGACAAGATCGCAGGAAGCGAAGGGGGAAGTGTATGGGTATCAACTTTTCACTCGACATGTGTGCGGATCCTACGACGCCATATAGACCGTCTCGGTTATGATAATAATTTTACGATTTACGATGCGGACGACCAGAAGACACTGATCAAAGAAATCTGCCGCAAAATGAATATCGACACCAAGAAAGTGAAGGAACGTGCACTACTGGCTCAGATCTCACATGCAAAAGATGAGCTGCTGACTCCGGATGAAATGGAAATGAATGCAGGCGCTGATTTTAACCAGAAAAGAGCGGCGCAGGTTTATCGTGAATATCAGGCAGCACTGCGTCGGAATAATGCACTGGATTTTGATGACCTCATATGCAAGACAGTGGAATTGTTCCAGAATTGTGGCGATGTTCTGCAGAGTTATCAGGAACGCTTCCGCTATATTATGGTAGATGAATATCAGGATACCAATACGGCACAGTTTAAGTTTGTAAGTCTTCTGGCATCCAGGTATGAGAATCTGTGTGTAGTCGGTGATGATGACCAGTCCATTTACAGATTCCGTGGAGCTAATATTGGAAATATCCTGGGATTTGAGCGGGTATTTCCGGATGCTAAAGTTATTCGTCTGGAGCAGAATTATCGTTCTACGCAGAATATCTTAAATGCAGCGAATGGTGTGATCGCAAATAATACAGAGCGTAAAGAAAAAACACTCTGGACAGAGAACCCGGAGGGAGAGAAAATTCATTTCCGACAGTTTATGAATGGATATGAGGAAGCTGAATTTGTTGTAGGGGACATTGCCCGACGACACAGAGAAGGAACGGCAGAGTATCATAATTGTGCAGTACTTTATCGAACAAATGCGCAGTCCCGTCTTTTTGAAGAGAAGTGTCTGCTTGCAAACATTCCTTACAAGATCGTAGGGGGAGTGAACTTCTATGCACGTAAAGAAATCAAAGATCTGCTCTGCTATCTGAAAACGGTAGACAATGCAGCGGATGATCTTGCGGTACGTAGAATCCTGAATGTACCAAAGCGTGGAATCGGAGCAACAACGGTCGGCAGAATCCAGGATTATGCCGACATGATGAATATCAGTTTTTATGATGCACTCCGTGTGGCAGAGGAAGTGCCGTCGATCGGACGCAGTCTTTCAAAAGTGGATGGATTTGTTACATTTATCCAGTCACTTAAGAGCAAAGCACAGGCATATTCTGTATCGGAGCTTCTGGAGGAAATCATAGATCTGACCGGTTATGTGGATGAATTGAAAGCAGAAGATACAGAAGAATCCAGAGCCAGAGTGGAGAATATCGATGAGCTGATATCCAAAACGGTTTCTTATGAAGAGACAATGAAGGCTGAGAACAGAGAAGCAACATTATCCGGATTCCTGGAAGAAATTGCGCTGATCGCGGATATTGATTCTGTAGATGAGAATCAGGATTATGTGGTACTGATGACTTTGCACAGTGCAAAGGGACTGGAATTTCCATATGTATACCTTGCCGGAATGGAAGATGGTATGTTCCCAAGCAGTATGTGCATCTTTTCCGGTGACCGGTCGGAGCTGGAAGAGGAGCGAAGGCTTTGTTATGTGGGAATCACCAGAGCCATGAAAGAACTGACTATGACCAGTGCGCAGCAGCGTATGGTGCGTGGGGAAACGCAGTATAATCGCGTTTCCAGATTTGTGAGAGAGATTCCACGGGAACTGGTGGATCTTGGACATACTGTTCAGGAACACAAACCAAAGATCCCGGAGACAAAATCTCCGCTCAACAGCTATCTGCAGATGAAGAAAAGCTTCCATACGAAGGCATTTCAGCCGCAGAATTTTAAGGTAACGAAAGCGGATTCCCTGGATTACGGTGTTGGGGATACGGTCCGTCACATTAAATTTGGTGTTGGCATCGTTAAGGATATCGTAGAAGGCGGCAGAGATTATGAGGTTACTGTAGATTTTGACAAAGTCGGAGTCAAAAAAATGTTCGCTGCCTTTGCAAAACTTAAGAAAATATAACTTTTTATAATTTTCTTAAGAAATCTTAAAGTTTCTGTACTTTAGTTGTTTTACCTTTTAATGAATGATATACTGGATACATGAAAATTCGAAGGGAGTACAGAATGAAAAAAATTTTAAAAGGCCTCACGAGGATACTCCCTGCATATGGAATTTTCCCGGTTATTTTTTCGTTTGTATTTAATTGTCTTGTTTATTCAGGTTCCAGAATGATCGCAGGTGGATGGTACCACCACAATATAGAAACTGCTGTGGACAGGAGCCTTCCTTTTGTTCCGCAGTTTCTGATCATCTATTTTGGATGCTATCTTTTTTGGATCGTCAATTACATTCTGATTGCCAGGCAGGATCGACACAGTGTGTACCAGTTTTTTACAGGAGATTTTATATCAAGATGTATCTGCCTTGGTTTCTTTCTTTTGTATCCCACAACGAATACTAGACCAGTGATAACAGATGGAGGATTATGGAATCAGCTTGCTTTGTGGCTGTACTCTATTGATGCAGCAGATAATCTGTTTCCGTCTATTCATTGTCTGGTCAGCTGGTTCTGCTATCTGGGCATCCGCGGAAGAAAAGAAATTCCGGTATGGTACCAGAGAGTGTCGGCGGTGCTGGCAATTCTTGTGTTTGTTTCTACATTACTGACGAAACAGCATGTTTTGGTGGACGTGGCAGGAGGAATCCTTCTTGCAGAACTGTGTTTCTGTATCGGAAGAAACACAAATCTGTACAAAATTTACGAAAGATTTGGCAGCAGGATCGAGAAAAAGATTCTGAAATCTACAGAAGGGTGAGCTGCTTATGAAAAAAAATAAAAGAGTGATCTTTAATGGAGCTTTCCTGATCATTGTCTTTGTGCTCACAATTTATGGAGTGTTTCATGGAGAAGATCTCGGAGCTATGATGGATGCCATTCGGAGTGCGGATAAACGATGGCTCGTGCCCGGGCTTGCACTGGTGGCATTCTTTATCTGGGGTGAGTCGATCATCATATGGTATATGATGCGGTCCTATGGAATAAAACTGAAAAAAAGGACCTGTTTTCTCTTTTCATCGGTAGGATTCTTTTTCAGCTGTATTACACCATCTGCGAGTGGTGGACAGCCAATGCAGGCATATTATATGAAAAAGAAAAATATATCTATCCCGGTTTCTGCGGTTATTCTGATGATCATTACGATCACCTATAAGCTGGTGCTGGTGGTGGTCGGTATCGGAGTGGCTGTGTTTGGAAGAGGATTCCTGCATCAGTATCTGGAAGGAATTCTTCCTGTTTTCTATCTGGGACTGGGACTGAATATTTTTTGTGTGACTTTTATGACGATTCTGGTGTTTCATCCATTGCTTGCCAGATCAGCTCTTGTATGGGGACTTTCGATTCTTGAGAAATTCCGTATTCTTCGTCACAAAGAAGGAAGGCTGAAAAAACTGGAAGATTCCATGGATACTTACAGAGATACAGCTGCTTATCTGAAGACACATCCGAGAGTGATCGTGAATATCATTGCGATCACATTTGTACAGAGAATGGCAATGTTTGCAGTAACATGGTTTGTATATAAAGCATTTTCACTGTCAGGAACAGGATTCTGGACGGTGCTGTTTCTTCAGGCAGTGATCTCGGTTTCTGTAGATATGCTTCCGCTTCCGGGAGGTATGGGAATCAGTGAGACACTGTTCCTGACAATATTCACCCCGGTATTTGGCACATTACTTCTGCCGGGGATGGTTCTCAGCAGAGGACTTGGTTATTATGGAGAGCTTTTGATCAGTGCACTTTTTACGATTGTGGCACAGCTTACGATCGGACAGGGGCATGGCAAAGATAATAAGGAGAGTTACGAATGATAGGATTTTATGATTATACAGTAGTTGTTACATATATCAGTCTTGTTTCATCCATCCTGGGTATGTTTTGTGCGATTGACGGGAAGCTTACGCTGGCAGTATCCTGTCTGGCTTTTTCCGGACTGTGTGATATGTTTGATGGAAAGATAGCCCGGACAAAGAAGAACAGAACCGATGATGAGAAATCCTTTGGTATTCAGATCGATTCTCTCTGTGACATTGTCTGTTTTGGGATTTTTCCAATCATTCTGGGCTACAAACTTGGAATGTGTAAAGCATACAGCATTGCGATCCTTGCATTTTACGGGATGGCAGGAGTGATCCGTCTTGCATACTTTAATGTGATGGAGGCAAAACGCCAGAGCGAGACATCTGAGAACCGCAAGTACTATCAGGGACTTCCAATCACATCTATGGCTGTGATCATGCCGCTTCTGTTTGTGGCATCGGTATTTTTTCCGGGATTTCGTTATTTTGTGGGATTGCTTCATGCAGCGATGCTGATCGTAGGATTCTTGTTTATTTTTAATTTCCGTTTCCGCAAGCCGACCAATCAGGAATTGGTGGTACTGGTTGCAGTTGTGGCAGTGGCGGTATTGTTTATTCTTTTTTACAAAGAAGGATGGTGGGCTCATTATCATACGGTCAGGAAGTTGAAAGGAGCAGCAGCATGACAACATATACGGCAGACCGAAAAGGTCATGTAACTGAAAATGATTCGTTTCAGGACAGATTCCTGGAAAAAATGTATGGCTCTGCGATTGGCAGGGCTTTACTTAAACCTCTTGTAAATCCTGTACTTTCAGAGATTGGGGGCAGAATTCTGGACTCCAGAGTATCTGCACTGGCGGTTCCGGCATTTATAAGACATGCAGGAATTGATATGAGAGATTATGAACCGAAAAAGTATTGGTCGTACAATGATTTTTTTACCAGACAGATTCGAGAGGGTGCCAGAGAAATTGATATGGTACCGAAAGCTTTTGTCAGTCCCTGCGACAGCAGGGTGAGTGTTTATCCGATCAGTGAGAACTGTCATGTAAAAATCAAACATACATCCTATACAGTTGCTGAACTTCTGAAGAATCCGGTTCTGGCGAAACGATACGAAGGCGGACTTCTCTGGGTGTTCCGTTTATGTGTGGACGATTATCACAGATATATCTATATAGATGATGGATTTGAATCCCGGAGAGTGCATATTCCGGGTGAACTGCATACGGTCAATCCGGTCGCCAATGATGTGTATCCAATCTACAAAGAAAATACAAGAGAATATGCGTTGTTGAAGACTGTGAATTTTGGGACTGTTCTGATGATGGAAGTCGGAGCGTTGATGGTCGGCAGGATTGAGAATGTACCACTTCGTGGCCGTGTAAAACGGGGAAAAGAAAAAGGAAATTTCGCATTTGGTGGTTCGACGGTTATACTGATGACACAGAAGGAACGGGTACTGCCTGATCCAGACATCTTTATGAATTCCGAAAAGGGAATTGAGACAAGAGTAAAACTTGGGGAGCGGATTGGTGTATCAGAAGTTCTGGATGGATAAGGTGCAGAAACATAATCGAAAATTTGCGAGAAAATATGGTAAAATGGATGAATTAGTGGTATACTATGACCTATAAATGAGTGAGAGGAAGGTGCCCGTCATGAATCTGAATAATTTAAACCTGAACGAGAAAATTGAGGATTTACTTGCTGCTTTAAAGAAAAAAGAAGACGAAAAAGAAAAAAATACAGTCCTCTGGGTACTGGCTATCATAGGCGCAGTTGCAGCAGTTGCAGGAATCGCATTTGCAGTATATCGCTTCTTTGCTCCGGATTATCTGGAAGATTTTGAAGAAGATTTCGATGATGATTTTGATG
>ENA-ORTH01001019-ORTH01001019.1-human-gut-metagenome-genome-assembly--contig:-NODE-1019-length-31355-cov-5.662652_pt1 | contig 31355 bp, 19 predicted proteins | sample MGYA00241914_ERZ509192 | MGnify/ENA primary metagenome ERZ509192 (study PRJEB26280, sample SAMEA2338826) | human gut metagenome | biome: human gut; feature: human-associated habitat; material: faeces... | reverse complement strand
CGTCGAGGTGCTTCAGCTCGTCGACCAGCTTCTCGCCATCGCGCTGGCCGATGCATCCGCCCACAGCGACGATGCGCTTCGACAGCGGCGTGCCGGCGCGCAAGGGGACGTTCTTGAGCGAGGCCACCTGGCCGTAGAGACGCGTGTCGGCGGCTTCGCGCACGCAGCACGTCATGAACACGACAAGGTCGGCGTCCTCGATGGCATCGACGGGCAGCGCGCCCAGGCCCTCGAGCATGCCGGCGACGCGCTCGGAATCGTGCTTGTTCATCTGGCAGCCGAACGTGCGGATGCAGAACGTGAGGTTCGTGAAAGGGGTCTGCATGGCCGTGTCAGCGGGAGGCGGGACGGACATCGGACGCGCCGTCGACGGCGTCTGGAACAACGTTGCGCACGTAACGCGGCTCGACGGAGAAGCGGATGGCCGTGCGGTACTCGCCGTCGATGACGATGTCCGCGAAGGAGGGGATGCAGCAGATCTCGATGCCCACCGGCGAGAGGAACCCGCGGGAGATGGCCACGGCTTTCACAGCCTGGTTCACCGCACCGGCCCCCACGGCTTGAATCTCCACCGACGCCCCGTCTTTGATCATGCCGGCGATGGCGCCGGCAACGGAGGCGGGAGACGATTTGGAGGATACTTTGAGGCACCCGATGGAGGGCTTGGTTTCAGTGGTAGACACAGCTGGTCCTTGTCGTTTGTGGTGCGGTTCTTCTCTGGATGTGGTTCGTTTAGCGGGCGCCCGTGGCGCCTTCAGCCCGAATATTCTACCTGTTGCACCCGAGTGGCGCAACCGCGCGCGCTTCCTTAGAGCGACGTGCGGATGGGAACGGTGATGCGGATGGCTTCCTGGCCCACGATGACCTCCGCCTCGCCCACCGCTTCCAGATAATACGTTTCCGCCACGGGCTCCATGAGCCGGCCGATGCCGCGCTTCAGCGTATCGATGTCCTCGGGAGCCAGACGCAGGGAGCGGGCGTTCTTAGAATTTCGCCGGCGCTCGGATGGGCGATGGGCCTGCCGCGGGAACGATTCGGCGGCCAAACGCTCGGTTAAGGGGTCGAGCGCAACGATGGCCCCGTCGAGAATGCGTCGGGCCGAGCGCTCGGAGAGCGGCAGCCCCAGGGCCTCGCAGCGGTCCGCGAGGTCATCGGGGCCGGCGGCCAGGGCGAGGCGCTTGACGAGGGGGATTCCCGTGCCGTCGCCCCCGAAGGCGCGCACGGCCGGGGAGAGCGAGGCGAGACCCAGTTGGTACAGCGTCGCTGCCACCTCCACCGGGGTGCCGAGGTACACGGAGAGGTCGCCGCGGTGCTCCAAGGCGAATTCCGCGGCCGTGCGCACGATGTTCTTGGGGCCGCGCATCGCCCACGAACCGGAAGGCTCCTGCTCGAAACGGGGAAACGTCGACTGATCCGCCTTCTCGGCGAGGCTTTCGGTGTCGGTGGCGACCGTGAGGCTGGTGCCGAGTCCCGGCTCCGATTGCAGCACCCGGGCCTCTTCGGCGTTCACGGAGATAGAGTAAAGGGCCATGCCGCGCCCGTGCATGCCCCACTTGTCCATATGCGCGCTATCGAGCTTCGAAGTGACGCGCGGTTCGAAGATGCGCTCGTGCTGGGCAGCGGGAATGCCCTGTCCGTCGTCGAGGACGGTGAGCAGACGTTCGTTGCCGGTCTTCTGAGTGGCGAGGAAGATGCGGCTGGCGCCGGCATCGCGGGCGTTGCGCAGAAGCTCGATGACCACGTCCTCGCTCGAGCGGATGTCCTGGGCGGCCTGGCGTCGTTCGGCCTCGGAGGACCGGAGGCGGACGAAGCCGTCTCCGAGGTCATCCTCGACCCGTAGACGGCTCTCGCCGCACACATCGTCTATGAAATCGCTGAGGGTATCGCCTTCCATGGCCTACTTGGCGTAGTCGACCGCACGGCTCTCGCGGATGACGACGACTTTCACCTGGCCCGGATACTGCATCTCGTTCTCGATCTGCTGGGCGATGTCGTGGGCCAAAACGACGGATTCGGCCTCGTCCACCACTTCCGGCTCTACCATGACGCGAACCTCGCGGCCTGCCTGGATGGCGTAGGTGCGCTCGACGCCCTTGTGGGAGTTCGCGATCTCCTCCAGCTTCTCGAGGCGCTTCACGTAGGCGTCCAGCGTCTCCTTGCGGGCGCCGGGGCGGGCGGCGGAGATGGCGTCGGCTGCCTGGACGATGCAGGCCACGATGGTGCGGGGCTCCACGTCGTTGTGGTGGGCCTCAATGGCATGCACGATGTCCTCGTTCTCCCGGTACTTCCGGGCCAGCTCCACGCCGATCTGCACGTGGGAGCCCTCCACCTCGTGGTCGATGGACTTGCCCAGGTCGTGGAGCAGGCCGGCCCGCTTGGCCTGGGTCACGTCGGCGCCGATCTCAGCGGCGATCAGCCCCGCCAGGTGGGACACCTCAATGGAGTGGTTGAGCACGTTCTGGCCGTAGCTGGTGCGGTAGCGCATGCGGCCCAGCAGCTTGATGAGCTCGGGGTGCAGGCCGTGGACATTGGTCTCGAACACGGCGCGCTCGCCTTCGGCCTTGATGGTGGCGTCCACCTCCCGCTTGGCCTTCTCCACCATCTCCTCGATGCGGGTGGGATGGATGCGGCCGTCCTGGATGAGCTTCTCCAGGGCGATGCGGGCGATCTCCCGGCGCACCGGGTCGAAGCAGGAGACGGTGATGGCCTCCGGCGTGTCGTCGATGATCAGATCCACGCCGGTCATGGTCTCCAGCGTGCGGATGTTGCGGCCCTCGCGGCCGATGATGCGGCCCTTCATCTCGTCATTGGGCAGGGGAACCACACTGACGGTCATTTCGGCCACCTGGTCGGCAGCGCACCGCTGGATGGCCTGGGCCACCACTTCCCGGGCGCGCGCCTCGCACTCTTCCTTCATCCGGGACTCGACCTCTTTGATCTTGAGGGCGGTCTCGTGGGTCACCTCGGCCTCCACCTGAGCGATCAGATAGGCCTTGGCCTCCTCGGCGGTGAAGCCGGAAATCCGCTCCAGCATCTCCGTCTGGCTGCGCTTGATGACTTTGATCTCCTCGTTTTCCTTGTCGATGGCCGCATGCTTCTGGGCCAGGGACTCCTCTCTCTTCTCCAGAGCCTCGGTCTTGCGGTCGAGGTTCTCTTCCTTCTGCTGCAGGCGGTTTTCCTGCCGCTGCAGGTCGGCTCTGCGCGACTTCTCTTCCTTCTCGTACTCGCTGCGGTTCTTCAAAATCTCTTCTTTGGCTTCCAGCAGTGCCTCTTTTTTCTTGGTCTCGGCGCTCTTGATGGCCTCGTTGATGATGCGCTTTCCCTCTTCTTCCGCGCTTGAGATTTCCTTTTCAGAAACGGTTTTCCGGTAGCGAATACCGAGGAAGAAGCAGATCACGCCGCCAACTGCCAGCCCGATCAGGGCGGCAACGACGTTTCCAATCACGGTATCTTCTCCTCCTGTGTCCGGTATCCTGTACGCTTTGGGTTTTATATGCAGGCCGCATGGGCCGCATGGGCAGAAAACAATCGGAAGGCCCCCTGTTGCCTGCCGACAATTATCCGTTTTTAGTTTAATCGTTCTGCCCTCTTCTGTCAAGGCAAATCTGTATATTTACCCAAATTCCGCCGAACGCTTTTGGAGTTTTTTACGAGGTCTGTCAGGTGTACCCCTGTCTCCGGCCCGCCGGCTTCCCGCCGCGGCGGATTCTCACGTATTGATGTATGCCGCGGCGGCATACCCCACCTGATCCCCGTAGTGCACCACATACCAGCCGTTCCATTCGCCGTAGATCGTAACAGCGGCGCCGTTGGGAAGGTTGGCGATCACCTTGCCGGAGGAGGATGGATAGTCCCGCAGGTTCAGCGTGCCGTTGCTCACAGACACGGTGCCCTGCATCGGGTCCATGGGGTAGATAAAGGGCAGGCCGAAATACTCCGTCAGGCCCCGGGCAATCTGCTGGGCGATGGCATCCCAGTGGCCCTCCAGCCAGGTGGCGTCGCTGTAATTGTCGTGGTAGCCGATCTCCAGCAGTACAGAGGGAAACCGGGGCTGGCGGACCTCTCCCAGTGAAGTGGTGGGGCGGGTAGTGACCTTGTTGGGCAATGGATAGATCTTCCGCAGCTCCTGGGCGATGAGCTCTGCGGCCCGCTGACCGCCCACGCTGCCGGGGTAATAGAAGGCAATAATGCCCCGTTCCTCGCCATAGCGCCCCTCTGGGGCGGCGTTGGAGTGGAGCGCCAGATACAGGTCATACTCCCCCTGATTGGCCTCCCGGATGGAGCTGCCGGCAGTCATCTCCGGCCGGTTGCGCTGGTACTGGATGCCGTTGGAGAGCAGATAGGGCACCAGGGCGTCTGCCAGCAGGTTCATGTTGTACTCCTCGGACCCGCTGCCGGTAACGTACATGTTCCAGTCCTGAGTGGACGGGCTCAGATAGATCTTGGGCATGGAATTGTCCCTCCTTTTTTCCCAGTCTATGGCGTTTCCCTCAAAAATGTGATACACTGGCCTGGAAATATCAGAGGGAAAGGAATCATGCCATGAAAGCGGAACGGAATTACCCCAGATACACCGTCACGGCCAAAGCGGAGGCCGCCATCCTCCGGGGCCACCCCTGGGTCTATGACGCAGAAATTACAGCCACAGAGGGACAGGCGGAAAACGGCGGCCTGGTGGACGTGATCAGCAAAAAGGGCCGGTATCTGGGTACGGGCTTTTTGTCGGAACAGTCCAAGATCCGGGTGCGGCTGGTGTCCCGCAACGCCAATGACCAGTTCGACGCCGCCTTCTGGCGCCGGAAGCTTCAGTGGGCCTGGGAATACCGGAAGCGCGTGATGTCTCCGGAGGACCTGGACGCCTGCCGGATCATCTTCGGGGAGGCAGATGCCTTTCCCGGACTGACGGTGGACAAGTTCCACGACCTGCTGTCCGTCCAGGTGCTGTCCGTGGGCATGGAGCGGATCCAGGACATCCTGCTGCCGGCGCTGGCGGAGCTCCTCCGGGCGGACGGGTTCCCGATCCGCGGGATCCTTCTCCGGAACGACGTGGCCCTGCGGGAGAAGGAGGGGCTGCCCCAGGGCAAGGGGTGGTATCCCCTGCCGGGGGAAGCGGCGCCGGATTCTGCAGTGACGGAGATCACGGAGAACGGCGTGAAATATCTGGTAGACGTGGAGAACGGCCAGAAGACCGGGTTCTTCCTGGACCAGAAGTACAACCGCCGGGCGGTGGGGCGCATCGCCCGGGGCAGGACGGTGCTGGACTGCTTCACCCACACCGGATCCTTCGCTCTGAACGCCGCGATGGGCGGGGCGAAGCACGTCACCGCCGTGGATGTGTCGGAGTCCGCCGTGGAGATGGCCCGGGCCAACGCGGCGCGCAACGGCCTCACCGGCGCAGTGGACTGCGTGGCCGCCAACGTGTTCGACCTGCTGCCCGCGCTGGAGAAGGAGCCGAAGCGGTACGACTTCATCATCCTGGACCCGCCGGCCTTCACCAAGTCCCGCAGGACCGTTGCCAACGCCATCTCCGGGTATAAGGAGATCAACTACCGGGCCATGAAGCTGCTGCCCCGGGGCGGTCTTCTCGCCACCTGCTCCTGCTCCCACTTCGCCACGGAGGAGAAGTTCGCAGCCATGCTCCACAGCGCCGCCCGGGACGCCGGAGTGCAGCTGCGGCAGATCGAGGCCCGGCAGCAGGCCTGCGACCACCCCATCCTCTGGGGCGTCGAGGAGACGAATTATCTGAAGTTCTACCTGTTCCAGGTGGTATGACGCCGCCGTTTCCCAACGTGCCGCCCTGCGCAAACGGGCCGCCCCACAAGGGGCGGCCCGTTTTTTATGGGACATATACCGTTTTCAGAGGAGGATCTGTCCCGGATTTCAGCCGGTTCTCTCAGCCCACTTCCAGGAAGCGGACCACGCCCTGGTACACATACAGCGTGGCGCTGTCTGCATAGGCTCTGGCCTCAGTGAGGGTGACCCAGCTCTTGGTCTGCGTGTTGTAGCAGGGGACGCTGGCAGGGACCGTGTAGGTCCGGCCGTTCACCGTGACGGCGCCCTTGCCGCTCCAAGCGGTGTTGGGCACGTTCCGCAGCTCGTCAGGATAGACCAGGCTGCCGATCCGCTGGGTGTTTCCAGAGGTGACGATGGTGATGCCCACGATGTCGCCGTTGCGCACCACATAGCCGGTCTCAAAGGTGGGCGTGCTCTTGCCCGCACCGTATTCCACAGACAGCTGGGCATTGCCCTCCCGGTTGCCCTCTTCGTCATAGTTCGCGGTATAGTTGGCGCGGCCGAAGATGTAGCCGCCGCCGATGGCGGAATTCAGCACGATGACCTTCACCCTGCCTGCCCAGTCGGTGCCGGCGTAGGTGATCTGGGAAGCGGGCACGCTGCCGTCCGCGATCTGGGACAGGCTGATGGCGGTGAGGCCGCTGCCGTCGTTCTGGAAGACAACCACATTGTCCGCCAGATTCCGGCTGCCCAGCTTGCGCTCCGCCACATTCAGCTCGCCGGAGACGCCGCCCGTCAGGCGGGTCAGGGACAGGCCGCCCTTCCGGCTGGAGGAGACCCGCACCAGCTGGCCGTTCAGCCGCTCCACATCGCTGGCGGAGAGACTGACCGAGCCCTTCACCTGGATGCCGCAGAGCAGGTCCACCGTGGCGCTTCCGCTGGAGACCTCGGCGATGCCGATGGCATTGCCGGTGGCCGTGTTGCCGCTGGCCGCCACCGCGCCGGCCACCTGATTGTCCTCGGTCAGGAGCAGAGTGATCTGGTCGCCGGGCTTGAACTGGGAGACCGTCTGCATAGCGGTGGGCAGCACGTTGAACTCATAGCCCAGGACCGTGATCTTCGTGGGCTCCTTGGGATTGGGATAACATTCCTCATAGTAGCCGGTAATCCGGGTGTCGCACACGCGGATGGAGTTGGTGGTGCTGGAATAGGTTGCCACGTCGTACTTGCGCATATCCCCGGCCGTGGCGGGCAGGCCGTTCTTGTAGATGGCGTATCCGCTGGTGCCGCCGGCCAGAGAGCTGAAGCCCGAGGTGGACCCCTTCTCATAGATGATGACCGCCTCGTTGGACGTGGTCCCGCCGCCGCCGACGAACACATAGTCCACACCGCCGCCTGCATCCAGATACAGCGTCAGGGAGGTGCCCGCGTTCAGCCAGGAGTAGACCTCGCTCCACACGGACTCCTTGCCGTTGTAGTAGACGCCGGTGTCGTTGTCCATAACGTACTTGGTACCGGTGGTATCCGTCAGCTCCGTGGCCTTGGCCGTGGAGAGGACCACGACCTTGCTGCTGCCCACGGAATCCGGCACAAAGGTCAGGGCTTCATTACCGTTCTTGCTGAGCAGCAGTGTCCCCTTGGTGCCGTTGAGCATGCCGTTGGAGACCTTGCCGTCCGCCAGGGAGTAAACTGCGCCGGAGGCCATCTGCAGCGCCGTTCCGGCGCCCCGCGGTCCGTCAGCCGTGGAGGAGACCAGCATCTGCCCCGTCCGGGTCTCGCCCAGTGTGGCGAGATAGCTGCCGCCCTCTTTCTGGTCCGCCCGAAGCAGATTCAAAAAGAGCTTGGCCGCCTGTCCGCGGGTCAGGCCCTCGTTTCCAGTTCCGCTGACGCCGTCGGTCAGGCCGATGAGCGCGGCTTCCGCCATATAGCTGTCCGGCCAGACGCCGCCGACGTCTTCGTCCTTGTAGCCCAGCATCCGCAGCAGGATGGTCACCGCCTGGCCCACGGTCACCGTGCGGTCGGGGTGGAATTTCCCGTCTGCGTAGCCGGAGATGATGTTTTTGCCCTTGGCGGCCATGTTGATATACGGCGCCGCCCAATAAGAGGGCTTCACATCCGAAAATACCGTGACGGTCCGGTAGCGTCCCAGCTCATTGCTGCCGTTCATGGCGTAGACCGCCATCTTGCAGAACTGCGCCCGGGTGAGGACAGTGCCGGGGCGGAAGGTCCCATCCCCATAGCCGTCCAGCACACCGAGCAGACGCAGGGATTCCACCGCCACTGCCGTGCTCTTGTCCCCGACATCGGAAAATGTGACTGCTGCGGTATTGGCCGCCCCCGCCGGCACCGCCAGCAGGGAAACCGCCATGCACACGGCCAGCAGAAATGTCATGATTCGTCTCTTCATCAGTCTCTCCCTCTCATTCTGCCCGCAGTGCTTCCACGGGCTGGAGCCTGGCGGCCTTTGCCGCCGGATAAATGCCGAACAAAATTCCCAGCGCCACCGACAGCGTAAAGGCGCACAGGGTAATCCACGCCGCCGGGTAGATGGTCATCTGGAACATCAGCCGTCCCACCAGCAGGCTGCCGCCGGTGCCGATGAGGATGCCGATGATGCCGCCGATTCCGCAGAGCATGGCCGCCTCGATGAGGAACTGGATGACGATGCTGCTCCGCTCGGCACCAATGGCCCGGCGGATGCCGATCTCCCGGGTCCGTTCGGTGACGGTCACCAGCATGATGTTCATGATGCCGATGCCGCCCACCAGCAGGCTGATGGCGGCGATACCGCCCAGAATCAGGGAGATCATGCCCATCTGCTTGTTCTGCTCCTGTTGCCAGGAGTTCTCCTGGTCCACCTGGAAGCCGCCTGCGTTGGGATTAACCACTCCCTTCAAAAAGCCGCCGATGCGGGAGCTGGCCTCGATCATGTCCTCGCTGCTGCGGGTCTTCACGATGAACTGCTCCGGTGCGTCGCCGCCCAGCACCCGGCGGGCGGTGTAGGGCAGAATGATGACATTGTCGATCTGGCTGGCGGATGCGCTTTCACCGGTAAGGCGGGGGGCATAGACCCCCACCACCTCAAAGCTCTGCCCGTTGAGCTGGAGCACCTTGCCCACGGGGTCCGCGGCGTCGAAGAAGATCTTTGCCGCCCGGTCCCCCAGCACACATACCTGCTTGTAGCCCCGGATGTCCAACACGGACAGGTCCCGGCCGGAGGCCAGCGTCAGGTTGTTGCAGATGCTGTACTGGTCGCTGCCGTAGTAAATGCTGGGCGGCACGTCGCCGGTGAGATTGCCGTTTTCATCGTAATTATAGCTCATATTGGCGGTGCTCTTGGTCCCGTATACCACCGTGGCGTTGCAGTACGCCTGGGGCGTCACGCCCAGCACATACTCCTTGATGCTGTTGCAGTAGTCGTACAGCGCCGGAAAGTAATCCTGACCCAGGCTGTTGCCATCTTCGTCATACAGGTAGTTCCAGATGTTGACGGTGAGCTTGTTGCTGCCCATGGCCTCGTACTGCTCCATGGTCTTTTCCGTATAGCCGTTGATGGCGGACACGATGGTCATCACCGCCGCGATGCCGATGATGATGCCCAGCATGGTCAGGGCGGACCGGCCCTTTTTGCCCCAGATGGACTTCCACGCCATCTTCACGGCCTGTTGGATATTCAAAGCCAGTCCACCTCCTGCTCCCGGTCCTCAATGATTCTGCCGTCCGCCAGGCGGACGACCCGCCGGGCCGTGGCGGCGATGCCGTTATCATGGGTGATGAGAATGACGGTGCTGCCCTCCTTGTTCAGCTCCTGGAGGAATTTCAGCACCTCCTGCCCAGTGTGGGAGTCCAGTGCGCCGGTGGGCTCGTCGGCCATGATGATGGGAGGCTTGGTGGCGATGGCCCGCGCAATGGCCACCCGCTGCTGCTGGCCACCGGACATCTCCACCGGCCGGTGCTTGATGCGGTTCGCCAGCCCCACCCGGGCCAGGGCCTCCAGGGCCATGTCCCGGCGGTCGTCGGCATTCACCCCCTGGTAGATCAGGGGCAGTTCCACATTTTCCAGCACCGTCAGGCTCTGGATCAGGTTGTACTGCTGAAAGATAAAGCCGATCTGCTTGTTGCGGATGTGGGACAGCTCCTTGTCCGTCAGCTCCCGGACGTCCGTTCCACCCAGGAGATACGTCCCCCGGGTGGGGATGTCCAGGCAGCCCAGCACGTTCATCATGGTGGACTTGCCGGAGCCGGACTGGCCCACCACCGCCACGAACTCGCCCTTTCCGATGGTCAGGGAGACGCCGTCCAGGGCCCGTACCTCGCTCTCCCGCCCTTCGCCATAGATCTTATAGACGTCCCGCAGCTCTACTAAGTTCTTCGCCATGGGCATCAACCCCACGCCTGCAGGGACTGGATCTGTGTGAAGACCTCGGTCCCCTCTTCCACACCGGACTTGATCTCCACATTGGAGTTGTCGGAGATGCCGATCTCCACCGGCACCGCCCAGAAGCCCTCCGGGATCTCCTCGCTCAGGGTGGGCGTCTCAATGGCGTTGTCCGGCCGACTGCCCTTTACAAACACCACGTTCACGGTGGAGCCGTCCTCCTGGGTCACAGTACGCACGCACTGGAGCGGCAGGACCAGGCAGTTGTCATTCTCACTGGCAGTTAGAGTGTAGTCGATATAGCTGTTGACCTGCAGGGTGCCCTCGCTGTTGTCCGCCGAGATGGTGATAGGATAGGTCGCCACGCCGTTGTTCACCGTGCTGGAGAGGCTGACCGTCTCCACGGTGCCGAAGACCGGGGTCCCCCACTGGCTCAGCTCCACCGGCATCCCCGGCTTGATGTAGCTGATGTTCCGCTCGTCCACATTGGCGGTAATCACCACGCTGGAGGTGTCCGAGATGGTCACCACTGCGGTATTTGCAGCGATCTCATCGCCGGGCTGGATGGTCAGGCCGATTACCATGCCGTCAATGGGAGCCTTGGCGTTGCAGTTGGCCAGGTTCTCCTCCGCAGTCTTCAGCTCCTCCCGGGCAGTGTCCAGGTTCTGCTGGATGGTGAAGAGCTGGCTCTCGCTCTCCTCCCCGTCGATGCGCACCAGCACCTGGCCGGGCGCCACCTGCAGGTAGTCCACCAGATTGCTGGAAATCACCGTGCCATCCACCGTGGAAACCAGGTCGCCGGTGCGGTAGTACGCCAGCTTGCCAGCCTCATAGGGGTACACGGTCTCACCGTTCACAGTGGCGGTGGCAGAGGCCACCATATCCGCCGTCAGGGCTCCCTCATTCTCCACGATAATGTCGGCGGAGAAGAGCTTGGACCCCTCCGGCGTGATGCGGCTGACCATGTGGACCGCCTCCACCGTGCCGGGAACGGAGGTCATCAGGGCAGGGATCGAAACATTCACCGTCTGTCCCACCTGCAGGTCGCCCGCATAGGCGTAGCTGTAATGCTGCTCCAGCCGCAGACGGGTATCGTCGGAGAGGACCGCCACCTTCTGGCCCTTGGTGATGGAATCACCGGGATTCAGCGTCACGGTCTCCATCAGCTTGCCGGCATAGCCGGCGGAGAGATTCAGTCCTGCGATGTCTTTCTGGGCCTGGGAGAGCTGTTTCTCATAGCCCTCCACATTGCTCCGGGCCTTCTGCACGGCGGTCTCTGCCGCCGGAGAGTCGATGGTGAACAGCGGCGTGCCGGCAGTCACCGTCTCACCCTCCACCACCAGCACATCCACCACTGTGCCGACAGTGGTGATGGTGATTGTCTCACTGCTCTTGGCCTTGGTCAGGCCGCTGCCCTGGACCGTGGAGGTGATGGAACCGTACTGCACAATGTCGGTGACCACCTCTCCCTCATCGCTGCTCTTGCCGCCCAGCACTTTCAGCAGCACCACCGCGGCGATCACCAGCAGCAGTGCCAGTATGCACAGGCGGATGATCCGGCGCCGCTTCTTCCGCGGGATCGCCTGCCACCGGGCCTTCAGGTTTACGCGCGTCTCCGCGGGGGCGGCGCTGTCCGCCGCCGTCTCCTCCATCGCCGGAGCGGTCGCTTCCTGTTCTACATTCTCCAGGTCTTTGACTTCAGCCATGGTATGTACTCCTCTTCTTGTTCTTCACAGATGCATCAACTGTATTGCTTATAATAGTACAGTATGTAGGGCAAAGCAATAACAAAACAGTTACAGTTTCTCCCGCGGCCTGTATCTCTTGTAACCTGCGGGTATGTGTGAAAAAGTGCTCCCCGGAAGCCGGGGAGCACTTTCAAGGTCATTCAGACCATGGCGGCGCGCCGGGCGCTGAAGCGCTGATAGAGGACGATGCCAACCACCAACACAAAGCCGGCGATGTCGGTGGCCGTGCCGGGGATCATCATACCCAGGCCGCCCACAGCCATGGCCACCCGCAGCAGCGCGGGGATGGGCCGGTACAGGAATCCGTTGAGGGCCGCCGCCACGCCGAAGATGCCCAGCAGGGCGCTGATGCAGATCTGCACCACCTGGAAGGCACCGGTCACATCCACAAAGAGCATCTGGGGGCTGAAAGCGAAGATGTACGGCACGATAAAGGCCGCTATGGCCAGTTTCGTGGCGTTGAACCCTGTCTTCATGGGATCCGCCTTGGCAATGGCGCTGCCGGCATAGGCCGCCAGGGCCACCGGCGGCGTGATGTCCGCCACAATGCCGAAGTAGAACACGAAGAAGTGGGCCGCCATCTTGGTGACACCGATGGAGGGATCCATCAGGATGGGAGCGCAGGTGGCCGCCATGATGCAGTAGTTGGCGGTGGTCGGCACGCCCATGCCCAGCACGATGCAGCAGAGCATGGTCAGCGCCAGGGCGATAATCATGTGGCCGCCGGAGAGGCTGACGATTGTGCTCAACAGCTTGGAGGCCAGGCCCGTCACCGTGATGCAGCCGGAGATAATGCCGGCCACGCCGCAGGCCACCGCCACAGTGATGGAGCCCTTGGCGCCGCCCTCCAGGGCGTCGATGATCTTGCCGAAGGTGAGGAAGTCCTCCCGGTTGCTGCTCTTGCTGGCGATCTCCACCACGTTGTTGACCAGGCCTACGGCCACGGCCGCCACGATTGCGATGGCAGCGGAGAAGGCCATGGTGTACATATTGGTGGAGACCATGACCACCAACAGCACCAGGGGCGCCAGAAGGTAGATCTTGGGCAGCAGCTGGCGCACGCGGGGCAGCTGCTCTCTGGGAATGCCCTTCAGGCCCAGCTTCTTGGCCTCCAGATGGACGGCGATGTAGATGCCGGTGAAGTACAGCACCGCCGGCAGGATGGCCCGCATGGCGATGGTGCCGTAGGGCTCGCCGGTGAACTCTGCCATCAGGAAGGCTGCGGCGCCCATGATGGGGGGCATGATCTGGCCGCCGGTGGAGGCAGCCGCCTCCACGGCGCCGGCGAACTCCGGCTTGTAGCCCGTCTTCTTCATCATGGGGATGGTGACGGAGCCGGTGGTGACGGTGTTGCCCACGGAGGAGCCGGACACCATGCCGCACAGGGCGGAGGAGATGACGGCCACCTTGGCGGGGCCGCCGGGGGCGGCACCGGCCACGGCATTGGCCAGGTTGATGAAGAACTGGGCGATGCCGGTCCTCTCCAGGAAGGCGCCGAAGATGATGAACACCACGATGAACTTGGCGCACACGCTGATGGGGCCGCCGAAGATGCCGTTGAAGGTGTAGAACATGGTGCGGATGACCTGATAGAGGGTCATCTTGAAATCTGCACTGCCGCCCAGGTTGAAGAAGGTGTACACCAGCAGCACACCGGCCACGCACAGGATCGGCAGGCCCACGCACCGGCGGCACAGCTCCACCAGGGCCAGGATACCGATGAGGCCGATAATCATGTACAGGTCGTTCTGCATGACCCGGGCGGACATCTGGACCACGTTCTGGGCATTGACGGCGTAGAAAAAGTAGGCGCCGGGCCCGGCAATCAGCAGCACGATGTCATACCAGGGCATGTGGTTGACCCGCTCGTCCCCTTTTTTGGCCGGGAAGGTCAGGAAGCCGAACAGCAGGATCAGCCCCACGAACATGGGCAGCCGAACCTCCTGCCGGGTGGAAAGGAACACAGTGTCGATGATGCAGTAGGCGGAGAACGCTACCATCAGCCAGCGGATCACCAGCTTCGGCAGACCCTCCCAGACCCGGGTGTTGGACTCCCGGTCGTATTTTTTCATGACCGCCTCCACATCGGCGGCGGTCCCCACGGAGGTATCGTGGGCGCCGGTATCCTCCGGCGGCACAGGCTCCGTCTTGTGTTTCTTGAACAGTGCCATAGGGTCCCCTCTCATTTCGCAAGATATCTTCCAGGCCGGGACCGACCCGAAGTCAAGGAACTACGGCGGAGATTCCGCCGTAGTTCCCGATCAGGCTCCGCCTGAGATCACTTGGTGGGTACGTCAAAGCCCTTTTCGGCGAAGTACTTGGCCGCGCCGGCGTGATAAGGCACCGCGGTGACGCCGGAGGCAAATTCCACATCCAGCTCCCCTGCCTTGTCATGGGCCAGATTGTCCATGTTCTCAAAGATGGTGTAGCAGATGTTGTACACATCATCCTCAGACACATCGTCCCGGGCGATGACGGTGGCTACCACGGCTACGGTCTTGGTCTCCGGCACGCCCTCATAGGTGCCCTCGGGGATGATGTACTCCTCGTAGTAGGGAGAGGACTCCTGGAGCTTGGCAATGTGCTCGTCATCCAGGCCCACCAGATAGGTGTCCTTGGCGGTGGCCAGAGTGGTGATAGCCACGGTGGGGGCGCCTGCCACCACGAAGGCGGCGTCGATCTTGCCGTCCTGCAGGGCGTCGGCGCTGGCGCCGAAGTCCTGGTACTGGGCGTTGATGTCATCCTCTGTCAGGTCATAGGCGGCCAGGATATCCAGGGCGTTGTAGTACACGCCGGAGCCAGAGGCGCCGATGGAGACCGTCTTGCCCTCCAGATCCGCCACGGACTTGATGTCCGGGTCACAGGTGACGATCTGCACCTGCTCCATATACAGAGCAGCGACAGTGGAGAAATCCGCATAGGGGAACCCCTCAAACAGCCGCTCGCCGTTATAGGCGTAGCTCATCACGTCGGACTGGACGAAGCCCAGTTGGGCCACGTTCATCTGCATCTGCTCGATGTTGTCCTGGGAGCCGTTGCTGACCACGGCCGTGACCTTGGTTCCGTTGCCGTTGGTGGTGATGGCCTGCGCCAGCACGCTGCCGAAGCCGTAATAAGTACCCTGGTCGCCGCCGGTGCGGAATTTCAGCTCCGTGCCGGTGCCGGTGACGGAAGAGACGTTCCAGTTGGTCTGGGCAGCCTGCTCAGTGCCGGTGTCGGCGGGGGTATCCGTCTCCTCCGTGGAGGGATTGCCGCCGCAGCCCGTCAGGACCGCCGCCAGCATCAGCGCGGCAAGAAGCAGGGATAAGCACTTTTTCATGTTTCCATTCCTCTTTTCCTGTTAGTCGATACAGCTCGTATGTCGCTTTGCATATCATACCTTATCCTCATTCATTTTACAAGGTTTTTTTTACAATTTTTTAATATTTCTGCAAGTCCAATTTGCACAACCTTCATTTTCCCCGTCCCACCTCTCTGAAATGCCGAAAGGCCGGCCCCACCGGGGCCGGCCTTCTGCGGCGTATGCTTATTTGATGACCAAGATGAGCTGGCCGCCCTTGACGGTCTCGCCCTCCTTCACCAGGATCTCCGACACCGTGCCGGACATCCGGGCGGTGATGGCGGTCTCCATCTTCATAGCCTCGATGGTGACCAGGGTCTGGTTCTTCTCCACGGTGTCGCCCACCTTGACGTTGAGCCTGCTCACCGCGCCGGGGATAGAGGAGCCCACCTGGCTCTTGTCCTCCGGGTCCGCCATGGGGACCTTGACAATGTTCTTCTGGGCCTCCTCGTCGGGCACCTGCACATCCCGGCGGATGCCGTTGAGCTCAAAGCTGACGGTGCGCATGCCCTCTTTGTCCACTTCGCCCAACCCTAAGTACTTGATGACCAGGGTCTTGCCATCGGCGATGTTGACCTTGTTGGTCTCGCCCACCGCCAGACCGTGGAAGAACACATGGCTGCCCAGCCGCATGATGTAGCCGTACTCCTTCTGGTTCTTGACATAATCCTCCACTACCTTGGGATACAGGCAGTAGCTGAGGATGGCCCGCCAGGAGGGATCTGCATCAAAGGACTGCATCTCCCGCTTCTTCTCCTCAAAGTCCACGGGGGGCAGCAGCTCACCGGGACGGCAGGTGATGGGCTTCTTGCCCTTCAGGACCACCCGCTGCAGCTCCTTGGGGAACCCGCCTGCAGGCTGGCCCATCATACCGGAGAAGTAGCTGACAACACTGTCCGGGAAGGCCAGGCTCTCGCCCTTCCCCACGATGTTCTCCGGGGTCAGGTTGTTCTGGGTCATGAAGATGGCCAGGTCACCCACCATCTTGCTGGAGGGCGTCACCTTCACAATGTCGCCCACCATCTCATTGACCTTACGGTAGTTCTCCTTGACCTCCACAAACCGGTCGCCCAGGCCCAGAGACTCCACCTGGGGCTTCAGGTTGGTGTACTGACCGCCGGGGATCTCGTAGCGGTAAATATCCGTGGTATTGTACTCCAGGCCGCCCTCAAAGGAGTCGTAACGCTTACGCACATCCTCCCAGTAATCAGTGAGGGCCTGGAGCCGGTCCAGATCCAGCCCGGTGTCCCGCTCTGTGTCCTTCATGGCCGCCACCACGGCGTTCAGAGAGGGCTGGCTGGTCATGCCTGCCATGGAGCTGATGGCACAGTCCACCACGTCCACACCGGCCTCGGCGGCCAGCAGCAGCGCCGCCACCTGATTGCCGGTGGTGTCATGGGTGTGGAGCTGGATGGGAATGCCGATCTCCTGCTTCAGGGTGGACACCAGCTTCTTGGCGGCGTAAGGCTTCAGCAGGCCGGACATATCCTTGATGGCAAGCATGTGGGCACCCCGGTGCTCCAGCTCTTTCGCCATCTTCACGTAGTAGTCCAAGGTGTACTTGTCCCGCTTGGGATCCAGAATGTCGCCGGTGTAGCAGATGGTGGCCTGGCAGATCTTGTCCTGCTTGAGGACCTCATCCATGGCCACCTCCATGCCGGGGATCCAGTTCAGAGAGTCGAAGATCCGGAACACATCGATGCCGCTGCGGGCGGCCTCCTTGATGAACTCCCGGATCACGTTATCGGGATAGTTGGTATAGCCCACGGCGTTGGCGCCCCGCAGCAGCATCTGCAGCAGCAGGTTGGGGGCCTTCTCCCGGATCAGGTCCAGCCGCTCCCAGGGGGACTCGTGGAGGAAACGGTAGGCCACGTCAAAGGTGGCGCCGCCCCAGCACTCCAGAGAGAAAGCATCCGCCAGGATCTCGCTGGTGCCCTCCATACCCTTGACGATGTCCCGGGTGCGGACCCGGGTGGCCAGCAGGGACTGGTGGGCGTCCCGGCAGGTGGTGTCGCAGATCAGCAGCTTCTTCTGCCCCAGCACCCAGTCCGCCACGGCCTTGGGTCCCTTGGCGTCCAGCATCTGCTTCAGGCCATCGGGCCGGTTGCCGGTGACCGGTGGGAACCGGCAGGGATCGTACATCTTGTGTCCGTCCCGCTCCTTCACCACGATGTTCCCGATGTACTTGAGCATCTTGGTGGCCCGGTCCTGGCCCTCGTTCAGCTCAAACAGCTCCGGCGTCTCGTCGATGAACTTGGTGTGGCAGCCTCCCGCCAGGAAGGTGGGGTTCTGCAGGATGTTGGAGATGAAGGCGATATTGGTCTTGACGCCCCGGATGTGGATCTCCCGGATGGCCCGTCCGGCCTTCAGGCACACGCCCTGAAAGGTGTTATCCCAGGTGGTGACCTTCAGCAGCAGGGAGTCATAGTAGGGGGAGATCTCGCTGCCCACGCCGGCGGTGGCCGCGTCCAGCCGGACGCCGAAGCCGCCGGGAGACCGGTAGGAGGTGATCTTGCCGGTGTCGGGAGCGAAGTTGTTGGACGGGTCCTCGGTGGTGACGCGGCACTGGATGGCGTAGCCGTTCAGGTGCAGGTCACTCTGCTTCCTGATGCCGATGCGGGGATCGCTGAGAGGACAGCCCTCGGCGATCAGAATCTGAGAGCGCACCAAGTCCACGCCCGTCACCATCTCGGTGACGGTGTGCTCCACCTGGATACGGGGGTTCATCTCGATGAAGTAGTGGTGCCCTTCCCTGTCCACCAGGAACTCCAGGGTGCCGGCGTTCACATAGCCCACGTGCTTTGCGATCTTCACCGCGTCTTCATACAGGGCCTGACGGATCTTCTTGTCCACGGAGAAGGCGGGGCTGAACTCCACCACCTTCTGATAGCGCCGCTGGAGAGAGCAATCCCGCTCGAACAGGTGGACCACGTTGCCCTCTTCGTCGCCCAGCACCTGCACCTCGATGTGCTTGGGCTCCACCAGGAACTTCTCCATGAAGATGTCGTCATTGCCGAAGGCCTTCTTGGCCTCCGCCTTCACCAGATCGAAGTTGGTGCCCACCTCTTCCACGGTGTCACACCGGCGCATACCGCGGCCGCCGCCGCCGGCGGCCGCCTTGAGAATGACGGGGAAGCCGAACTCCATAGCCAGCTTCTGAGCAGCCTCCCGGCTCTTCAGGGGCTCTGTGGTGCCGGGGGTGGTGGGTACGCCGCAGGCCACGGCGATCTGCTTGGCGGACAGCTTGTCGCCCATCAGGTCCAGAACCTGGGAGGAGGGTCCGATGAACTTGATGCCCGCAGCCTCGCAGGCCCGGGCAAAATCCGCGTTCTCACTGAGGAAACCGTAACCGGGGTGAATGGCATCGGCGCCGTGCTTCTTAGCCAGCTCGATGATCCGGGGGATGTCCAGATAGGCACCCAGGGGGCTCTCGTTCTCTCCGATCAGATAGGACTCGTCCGCGGCGGTGCGGAAGAGGCTGTATACGTCCTCATTGGAGTAGATGGCAATGGTCTGGAGGCCCAGGTCGTGACAGGCCCGGAAGATCCGCATGGCGATCTCGCCCCGGTTGGCGACCAGGACCTTCTTGAATGCTTGGCTCATATATCGTTCCTCCTTCTCTCCGCCGGCAGGCGGGAATCTTTTGGTTCAGCTTAGTATACACCAACCCCGCCGCCGGTTGCAACGGCTTCCAGCCCGGATTTGTCAATTTTATCCCGCCGTCATATTTTGAGCCTGGCTGATGGGGCGCTTTGTCTATTTCAGCAGGTCTTATGTCTGCTATCAGCGGCACTGCGGCCCGCCGGGGGCACAAAAAAGACGGCGCCCTCAGGGCGCCGTCTCCGGCTCATCTCAGGCGGTCCTGCCAGCGGCTGCGAAGCTGAACCACCCCCGGGCGTCCCGCTGGACACCGGAGAAGCCGTCCCGCAGTGTCCAGCCCGTCACGCTGGTGTAGAGGGGCGCCGCGGCCCCCTCCTCTAGCAGCAGGGCCTCCGCATCGTGGAGGCAACCCATCCGGGCCTCCCCCTCCTCCGCGCCGGCGATGACCGACAGCAGGGTATCATAGGCGCTGTTGGCGTATTTACCCAGGTTCTCCGGCTTATCGGAGCCCCACTGCATCAAAAAGCACTCCGCATCGTTGCCCAAAGCCCGGATCTCCGTTCCTGCCAGGGTGAAGGTCCCCTCCTGCAGGGCGGTGTCCAGCTCTTCCCGGCTGACGCCGCGGGCCGTCACCTGGAGGCCCAGGGCGCTCTGCCAGGCGTCTACCAGCGCCTGGGCCACGGCGGCGCCGTTCCCCTCGTCCACGTAGAGATATTCCAGCTCCCCCAGGTCCCGGGCGTCGGCGTATCCGGCCTCCGCCAGCAGGCCGCGGGCCTCCTCCGCCAGCTCGTCCCGGTGCGCGGGGTCGTTGTCCAGCAGCACGCCGCCATCTGTACGGAAATCCTGCTCCCCGCTCCCCGGCACGCCGGGAGGGATCAGGCCCTCAGCGGCATACGCCGTGGCGCCCGCCGCCTCAGCAGCGGCAGAACGGTCCGCCGTCAGAGTCAGCGCCCGACGGACCCGGGCATCCATCAGCGTATCCTGCGCGCAGTTGAACACCACCGCCTGAACGCTCAGCTCCCGCGCCAGGGTCCGGCTCTCCGCCTCGATCAAGGCCGTCAGCTGCTCCGCCGGGAGGATGCCCAGGAAATCCACCTCCCCGGCGTCGTAGAGGTCCTGTCCCGCCTCTGCGGTCTCCGCAAATCGGAACGTCAGGGTCTGCGGCCCGGAGAAACTGTTGCGGTAGGTCTCGCTGGCCTCCAGGGTCAGCGCCTCACCAGCCTCATACCCGCTCACCTGATACGGCCCGTTGGTCACAAGGCCCGTAAGGTCGTTCCACCAAGGGGCCGCCTCCGCCGGCTCCGCCGCTGCTTCGGCGGTCTCCCCGTCAGCGGCAGCGGTCTCCTCCTGCAGCAAGTCCTGCCGCAGAGGCATGGTGGCGGGCGCAGTGCAGACCTCCGTCAAAAACCAGTCGAACTTTCCGTTCAGCACCACCACCAGGGTGCTGTCATCCTCCGCCGTCACCTGCAGCAGCGACACGTCGCCGGTCTCCCGCACGGCGTCGTAGCCTGCTACCACGGACAGCAGCGACGCGCTGGGGGAATCGTTGGCCGGATCGGCCAGCCGCTGCCAGGCAAAGACAAAGTCCCCGGCCCGGACCGCCCGGCCGTCGGACCACTCGGCCTTCCGCAGCTTGAAGGTCCAGGTCACGGTGCCGTCGGCATTCTCCTCCGTACTGACGCTCTTGGCTGCGCCGTTCGTCACCGTGGTCCCGCCGGAGCCGTCTCCTGTTTTCCGCATCAGATTTTCATACAGGTGGACCAGGACGGTCTGGTCCGCCGTCTCTGTGGCGTAGATGGGATCCAGCTCCTCCGGCGCGCCGCCCACGCAGACGGAGAGGGCCGGCCCCTCCCCGCTTCCGCCGCAGCCGGTCAGGCTGAGAGCCAGCAGCGCCGCCGCCAAGAACAGCGCCCACCGGCGCTTCCAATTCTTCATATCGTCGTTCCTCCCGCTCTGGAGTCTAAAACGGGCACCCCTGCATATCAAAGGACCTGGTCTATTATAAAGATTATCAGGCAGCTTGTAAAGTTACGAGCCCTCAAAAAGTAACAAATAATTACAAAATTAAAAATTTATTCACAAATCACAGCAAGAACTCGAAAATGCCCTGTCTCCCAGCCGGAACCAGTGGCGTGAAAAGCGCCGGGCGCGGATTTCCGCGTCCGGCGTTCAAAGCCGTTTTCACGCTGTGGTCAGGCGGCCGTCCTCGTCGAACTTCACCGGAACGATCTCGTTCCGGGTCTTCTGGGCGATGTCGTCGATCCGCATCTTGGCAGGATAGTCGGAGATGAAAGTCACTGCCACGCCCTGCCGCCTGGCCCGGCCGGTCCGGCCGATCCGGTGGACGTAGTCCTGGTTTTCGTCCGGCACATCGCAGTTGAACACGATGTCCACATCATCCACGTCGATGCCACGGGCCGCCACGTCGGTGGAGACGAACACCCGCAGCTCGCCCCGGCGGAACTTCTCCATCACCTGCTCCCGCTTCCGCTGGGGAATATCGCCGTGGATGCACTCCGCGTCGATGCCCCGCATCTGCAGGAACTTGGTGATCCGCTCTGTGGAGCCCTTGGTGTTGCAGAAGGCCATGCACCGGTCGAAACCCGTCTCGTTCAGAATCTTTTCAATGGCGTCTGCCTTACCGTCGTGGGGCACGTCCATGCGGAACTGCTTGATGTCCGGCTTGTTCTGCTCATCCTCCCGGACGGTAATCTCCGCCGCGTCCCGCTGGTACACCCAGGCGATGTCCATGACCTCCCGGGAGATAGTGGCGGAGAAGAGTCCCAGGTTCTTCCGCTTGTTCATCTTGTCCAGCAGGCGGGTCACGTCATGGATGAAGCCCATGTCCAGCATCCGGTCCGCCTCGTCCAGCACCACGGTCTGCGCCGTGTCCACCCGGACGGTGCGGCGCTTCATGTGGTCGGAAAGCCGTCCCGGCGTGGCCACCACGATCTGGGGGTGCTTCTTCAGCGTGTCGATCTGCCGGCCGATAGGGGCGCCGCCATAGAGGCACACCGTCCGCACGCCGGGCTTGAAGGCTGCCAGGTCCCGAATCTCGTCGGTGATCTGGATGGCCAGCTCCCGGGTGGGGGCCAGGATTACCGCCTGGACGCTCTCGTCCTCCGGGTCCACATGCTCCACGATGGGGATGCCGTAGGCAAAGGTCTTGCCGGTGCCGGTGGGGGCCTTGGCGATCACATCCTGCCAGTCCATCATAGGCGGGATGCAGCCTGCCTGGACCGGGGTGGACACCTCAATGTTGCGTTTTTCAATGGCGCGTATGATCTCCGGCGACAGGTGCAGGCTGTCGAACCGGACGCCTTCCGTAAATTCCATGGCTCTCTTCCTCTTTCGTTTATCCGTTGGCCTGGCCGGCGCGGCTGCGCCCGTAGATCATGGGCACTACCAGGACTACCAGTGCCAGCAGGGCTGAGAAGAACGTGGTCTCGCTGGTCACCATAGCGCCGGCGGCCACCACCAGGCCCGCCAGCATCCAAAGCCAGCCGGCAAACCGGTGGACCTCTTTCCACAACGGCGGATTGTTTACCGTAAAGGAGAACCGCAGGGCCAGCTTGGCATCCTCCGTGCAGTCGAACATGTGGGAGCCCAGCAGCATCAGCACCAGACCCAGAATGCAGGGCGTGTAGAAGTTCAGACTTAGCCCCTGGCCGGAAGTCTCCAAAATGGCGCCGCTGCAGAACAGCAGGGAAATGGTTGGAAAGCCCCAGCGCCCCATGAGCCGGTTAAACGCCGGTGGGATCTTCATCCGCTTTTGATACTGCAGCAGCATGAACTGCGCGACAGCCTCCAGCAGGCACATCAAACCGGGCAGGAGGAGCGCCACCGCCCACCGGGGCAGGGAGTCATCCTGGCCGCCGGGGCCGATCAGGCCGGTCTCCACAATCTCCGGGATCCGGTCCCACATCCGCACGCCCAGGATCATTGGCAGGGCGCAGGCCGTCAGCGTCACGATCAGCAGCGCCCGCTGCTTTTCCGGCGACAGGTGCTTTCCAAATATCTCAGCCCCCCGGATTTCCAGGTCGCGGGGCAGGGCCTCTCTCTTTTTTCGGTTGCTCATAGTCAGCCGGGTCCTCCTTCTGGGGTCCGCAGGCAGATCGCTCTGCCGTCAAAATTTTTCTTTTCTCCGGGCTTCCTATGGACTGCGCCGGGGGAAACGGGTATTATTATATATGGAAAATACGCTTTTGTAAAGCACTGTCAAGGAAAACGCCCGTCCATGCGGAGCAGCCCCGCCCGGCCGCTCCTTGCTCTCCCGGAGAAAAGCAGTCCCGGAATATGTTCGCATTTCCCCGCATTCCTCCGTTTTTTGAGTAAATTTGTCTTATAATTGTAGTAAAATTTTGTATTGTGCCCCGTAAGATTCACAAATTTTATGGTACATTGTAAGAACCAGAAAGCTCCAGAGCGGATACGGAGGTGCCACGTGAACGGCGGAATGGATTATGTACGCATTTTGCGGGACCTGCGGGAAGATGCTGACAAGACCCAGACCCAGATCGCTGAGGTGCTCGGAACATCCCAGACGATGTACGCCCGCTATGAGCGCGGGGCCAACGAGCTTCCGATCCATCATCTGATCACGTTGAGCAAATACTACGGGGTCAGTACGGACTACCTGCTGGGTCTCAGCAAGGAACGCTGAAACGCGGACAGGGAGAGCTCCCTGTCCGCGTTTTTCAGGTTTCTTCAATCTGCCGGGGCAATCTCCTGTGCTTTTGCCTCGACCACGCTGCTCTCGTCGGCATCGGGCAGGTCCGCGGTAAAGTGATCTGCTGCCTGCCCGGTCATGGTGCCGGAAAACTCTGTAAGCCCGTTGTCGCCGCTGACAGTCTCATAGCTGGTGCCGTCCCCGTTGTCCTGGGACACAGTCCACCGGTCCAGGTCGCCAGTGACGTCAATGGTGACAGTCCGGGTCTCCCGGCTGCCGTCCTCATGCACCACATCCATATCGTAGGCGTAGTGATAGGCACCCGCGGTCTCCATGGCCTCGGTGATGTCAATCTCCTCACCCTGAGCGTGGAGGATCAGCCGGCCGTTCTCCTTGGTGACCGGCTCCCCGGCCGCTACGGTGACATACACCTCGTTGCCCTGGTTATCCTGGGCTAGGTACTGATTTCCGGATGTCCAGACGATGGTGAACTGCCGGAAGAACTCCCCGTCCGTGGCCACGTTCACTGCCCCGGCGGTGACGGCCAGCGCCATCACCATGGCAGCGGCAATGGCCGCGCCCCGCAGGACCCGGGGCATCCGCTTTCTGTGCTTCATCTCCTGCATTTTCTGAAAAACCTCCTGTTTGGCTTGGTCGGAGGCACGGAGATGGGAAAAGGTCTCCTGGTACAGTCTCTTGTCGATCATGACTCTGCCTCCTGTAAGATCAGTTTCAGCTTCCCCCTGGCCCGCATGAGCCAGGTCTGCACGGTGGACGGATTGGCCCCCATGGCCGCCGCGATCTCCTGTACGGAGCAGTCTTCGTAGTAGTAGAGATACACCGCGGCCCGGTATTTGGGCGGCAGGCCCATCACGTGCTGGTAGAGCTCACTCTGCTGCGGCGTGTCGAACACCGGCTCCCCGGCCTCCTCCAGAGGCCCGGTCCGCCTGCGCCACGGAGAGCGGAGCAGCTTCTTGCTCTCGTTCACCGCCACCCGGACGACCCAGTACCGCTCATGCTCCGGCGACCGGAAGGGCTTTCGCTCCAGATAGAGCTTCAGCAGCGTCTCCTGCATCACGTCCTCCGCGTCGGCGCGGTTTTTCAAATAGCTGTATGCCAGCCGGAACACGGTGTCGCCATAGCGCTCCACCGCCCCCTCGAATGCCGCGTCTGTCAATCTCATCACACCTTGCTGTTGGGATGGGCGGCAGCGCCGCCCGGAAAGGCCTTTCTATCGGGAATATCCCTCACTGGGGTGAAATATCTCACCCAGTCCGAAAGTTTTTCAAAAATCATGCGCCCCGCGCAGGAGCGGGATCTCGAAAACCGGAAACGGCTGAGCCGTTTCCGGTTTTCTGCGTTTTTCTCAGATCGGATCACTTGTGGGGCACGTGCCAGATGTTGTCGGCATACTCCGCCACAGCCCGGTCGGCGGCGAACACGCCGCTGCGGGCGATGTTGTGCAGGCTCATGCGATTCCAGGCCGTCTGGTCCCGATAGGTCTCCGCCATGCGCTTTTCCGCCTGGCAGTATGCCTGGAAGTCCGCCAGCAAAAAGTACTCGTCCGCGGGGCTGCCCCCGGCGCCGAACAGCAGCCGCTGGTACAGGTCGTCGTACCGGACACCGTCCCGGAAGCCGGTCCGCAGCGCGTCCAGGCACCGGTGAAGCACCGGGTCCCGGTTGTACAGCCGCTGGGGCACATAGCCTTCCCGCTTCAGCTGCTCCACCTCGTCGGCCCGCAGGCCAAAGAGGAACATGTTCTCGTCCCCCAGCAGGTCGTGCATCTCCACGTTGGCACCGTCCAGGGTGCCAACGGTCAGGGCGCCGTTCATCATGAACTTCATGTTGCCGGTGCCGCTGGCCTCCTTGCCGGCGGTGGAGATCTGCTGGCTCACCTCGCTGGCGGGCATCAGCTGCTCCGCCAGGGAGACCCGGTAGTTCTCCAGAAACACCACCTGCAGCTTATCGCGGCAGATAGGGTCGTGGTCGATCTGATCCGCCAGGGAGTTGATGAGGCGGATGATCCGCTTGGCCACTGCATACCCCGGCGCCGCCTTGGCGCCGAACAGGAACGTGTGGGGCTGCGTGATGGCGTTGGGGTCGTCCTGGAGCTTCTGGTACAATGCGATGATGTGCAGCACGTTCAAAAGCTGCCGCTTATACTCGTGGAGCCGCTTCACCTGAACGTCGAAGATGGCGTCCGGGTTCAGCTCCACGCCCCGGGTCTTCTTGGCATGGGCGGCGAAGGCCGCCTTGTTGGCCCGCTTGATGGCACCCAGCCTCTCCAGAACAGAGGCGTCATCGGCATAGTCATCCAGCTTTTTCAGGGCCTGGGGGTGCAGCAGATAGTCGTCCCCGCCGGTCAGGTCCCGGATCAAGCCGTCCAGTCCGGGGTTGATCTCACTGAGCCAGCGGCGGTGGTCAATGCCGTTGGTGACGTTCCGGAATTTCCAGGGCTCCATGCCGTAGGCGTCCCTGAAAACGTCCTTTTTCAGGATCTCGGAGTGTAGGCCGCTGACGCCGTTGACCGCCATGCCGCCGGCGATGCAGAGGTTGGCCATGCGGACCTGACCGCCCCAGACGATGGCCATTTTCTCCGTCTTCTTGGGGTCGTGGTAGAAGTCCTCCACCTTCTTCTGCCAGCGGCGGGAGATCTCCAGGATAATCTGCCACACCCGGGGCAGCAGGAATTCCACCAGGCTCTGGGGCCAGCGTTCCAGCGCCTCCGAAAGGACCGTGTGGTTGGTGTAGGCCACGGATCTCGTGGTGATGTCCCACGCCTCATCCCAGTCCATGCCGGCGTCGTCGATCAGGATCCGCATCAGCTCCGGGATCACCAGGGCCGGGTGGGTGTCGTTGATCTGGATGACGTTCTTCTCATGGAAGTTCTTCATGGTGCCGTACAGTTCGGTGTGCTTGGCGGCGATGGACTGGAGGGTGGCGGACACGAAGAAGTACTGCTGTTTCAGCCGCAGAGACTTGCCCTCCAGATGATTGTCCTCCGGATAGAGGACCTTGGCAATGGTCTCTGCCATGGCCTCGTCCTCCGCGGCCTTCAGGTACTCGCCCCGGGAGAACAGGGACATATCCACCGGCTGGGTGGACCGGGCGTCCCACAGCCGCAGGACATTCACATGCTCCGTGCCGTAGCCGGCGATCTCCATGTCGCAGGGCACGGCCTGGACCACCGTGGCGTCCTCATTGACGATGTGCAGGTGGCCGTTGTCCCAGAACTCCCGCACGGTGCCGCCGAAGCGGACCTCCTGGGTCTCCGCGGGCTTTGGCATCAGCCAGGCCGCGCCCAGGTCCTTCCAGTTGTCCGGCAGCTCTACCTGCTGGCCCTCCACGATCTTCTGCTTGAAGATGCCCAGCTCGTAGCAGATGGAATAGCCGGTGGCCGGGATCTCCAGCGTAGTCATGGAGTCTAGATAGCAGGCGGCCAGGCGGCCCAGGCCGCCGTTGCCCAGGGCGGCGTCCGGCTCGATCTCAAAGATGTCGGCCGCCTTGAAGCCCAGGTGCTCCAGCGCCTCCCGCAGCTGGGGCAGCAGCCCTAGGTTATAGGCATTCTTCATCAGGCTGCGGCCCATCAGAAACTCCAGAGACAGGTAGTGCACCTGCCGGGCATGCTGCTGGCGGGCCTTCTGACGGGTCTCCACCTCCCGCAGAGCCATCATGTCCCGCAGGACCAGGGCGCTGGCCCGCATCATCTCTCCATCCGTTGCCTCCGCCGCCGTCTTTCCGAAGCTGACCATCAGCTTGGCGGTGAGGGCGTTCTCCAGGGTCTGTGTGGTAATTGGTGTCATGCGTCTCCTTACTCCGCCGGCTCCTGTTTCCCGGCGGTCCCCTTCTTGGGTTTGGTCTCTTTCTTGGCAGGCGTCCTCCTGCCGCTTTTGGCGGCCGTCTTTTTGGCGGCCGGTTTCTTGGCTGCCGTCCGCTTTCTGGCGGCAGGCTTCTTCTCCGGTGCGGCCGGAGCGGCCTCCTCAGCCGCCGGCTCGGCGGACGATTGTGCCGCTTCCGCGGTCGGCTGCGGAGCAGGTTCGTCAGATGCGGGCTCCGCCGCTTCCGCGGGGGCGGTCTCTTCCGCGGGGGCGGTCTCTTCCGCGGGAGCGGATTCCTCCGCCGGGGCGGACTCTTCTGTCCGGACGGGCTCCTCCGCAGGGGGCCAAGGCTGGCCGGTGACGGTGCTGTAAATGTGCAGGTACTCCCCCGCGCTCCGGGCCCAGCTGAAATCGCAGGCCATAGCCCGCGCCCGCAGCCGGGCGAAGGCGTCGGGATAGTCCTTGTAAAGATACACCGCCTCCCGGATCACATACAGCATATCACTGCCGGCGTAATTTGCAAAGGTAAATCCGTTGCCGGCGTCCCTCCAGGACTCGTACGGGCTGACGGTGTCCTTCAGTCCGCCGGTCTCCCGGACGATGGGCACGGTGCCGTACCGCATGGCGATCATCTGACTCAAGCCGCAGGGCTCGCTCTTGGAGGGCATCAGGAACAGATCCGCGCCTGCATAGATGGCCATGGACAGCTCCTCGTTGTAGTCCAGGCGCACGGCCATGCGGCCGGAATACTGCTGGGCTGCCCACTGGAAGAACTCCTCGTACTTCCGGTCCCCCTTGCCCAGGATCACCATCTGCAGGGGCAGCTCCATCATGTCGTGGAGCACCTCGCACACCAGATCCAGGCCCTTGTGGGACACCAGGCGGCTGACGATGCCCACGATGGGAACGTAGGGCTCCTGCCGCAGGCCCATGAGCTTCTGCAGCTCCGCCTTGTCCGCCTGCTTGCCCGCCATGTCCGCCGCGCTGTAATTGACGGCGATGTGGGGATCCGCGGCGGGGTCATACCGCTTCACGTCGATGCCGTTCAGCACGCCGGAGAGCTTGTAGCCGCAACGGCGCATGATGCCGTCCAGCCGGTGGGCGAAGTAGGGCATCTTCAGCTCGTTGGCGTAAGTAGGAGAGACGGCGTTGACGGCGTCGGCGCACAAAATGGCGCCCTTCAGCAGGTTCACGTCCCCGTCCATCAGAATGGTGCCGTCATCCGCCCAGCCGTGGTCCAGGCCGAACAGGTCCCCCAGGGTCTGGCGGCCGTAGCGGCCCTGGTACTCAATATTATGAATGGAGAGCACGGTCCGGATACTCCGGAACCGCTCCTCCCGCACGCTGTCGTCCTTCAGATAGATGGGCACCAGGGCGGTCTGCCAGTCGTTGCAGTGGATGACCTCCGGCCAGAACCTCAGGTGGGGCAGCATCCGCACCACGGCCCGGGAGAAAAATCCGAACCGCTCGCCGTCGTCCATGTAGCCGTACAACTCCGGACGCCGGAAATACTGCTCGTTGTCCAGGAAGTACCAGGTGACGCCGTCCCGTTCCATGGAGAACAGCCCGCAGTAGCTGTGGCGCCAGGCCAGGTCCACATAGTCGTAGCATTCAAAATGCAGCTGGTCGCTGAATTTCTCCTTCACCTTCTGGTACAGGGGCAGCACCACCGCCACATCCGCGCCCTGGGCCGCCAGCGCCGCAGGCAGGGAGCCCGCCACATCCGCAAGGCCTCCGGTTTTGCAGAACGGAACCGCCTCGCTGGCCGCATATAAAATCTTCATAGTCCTCTCCTTTCACGCTCATGCGCCCCGCCCTCCGGCAGGGTCAGGGACCGGCGGGACTCCGTCAGCCGGAGCCCCGCCCGTCTATTCGCCGTCCTGGAAGCCTTCCTCCCGCACTCACACCTGACTGCCCTTGGCCAGCACGATGGGATACGAGCTGTGTCCCATCAGCGTCCGGTCCGGCAGGATTTCTACATTTTTATCCGCGATCAGATGGGACACCGCCGCGCCCCGGCGCACCGCCGTCTCCTTGAAGAGCACGCAGTTGCGCACCACAGCGCCGGCCTCCACCACCACGCCGGGGAAGAGGATGGAGTTCTCCACCACGCCCTCGATGTTGCAGCCGTCTGCGATCAGGGAGTTCTCGCAGTAGCCGTCGGGTCCGATGTAGGCGGAGGACTTGTCAGTGGCCTTGGCCCGGATGGGCCGCTCGGCACAGAACAGCTCCGCCCGGATGGCCGGGTCCAGCAGCTGCATACTGCGGTCGTAATACTCCTGTACAGAGCGGATCTGCGCCGCGAAGCCGCCCCAGATGTATCCCTGGAGCTTCAGGCTGTCCTTCCGGGCCTGGAGCACGTCCCGCCGCAGGCTGTACTGATCCCGGGTGGCGCACTCGTCCACCAGATCCAGCAGCAGCCTGGTGGAGAGGATGTACACTTCCAGCCCCCGGTAGCCCCTGGGCCGGTGGAGGTGATACAACACATCCGTGACGCGGCCGGTGCCGTCCAGCTCAAAATAGGTGCCGTTCTCCGTCTCAAAGCTGTCGTTGCCGCAGACTACGGTGATGTCCGCGCCGGACTTGATGTGCTGGTCATAGATGTCGGACAGGGGCAGGTTCACCACCAGGTCGCCGTCCATAAGCACCACATAGTCCCGGCGGATCTCCTCCAGATAGGAGCGGACGCCCGCCAGGGCCTCCATCTTGCCCCGGAAGACCGCCGCCTCGCCCCAGTGCTGCTTGTATGCAAAGGGGGGCAGGATCTTCAAGCCGCCCCGCTTGCGGGACAGGTCCCAGTCCTTGCCGGTGCCCAAGTGGTCCAGCAGGCTCTGATAATGGCCGTGAAGCACCACACCCACGTCCGTGACACCGGCGTTCACCAGGTTGGACAGGGCGAAGTCCACCGCCCGGTACCTCCCGCCGAAGGGGATGGACGACGCGGAGCGGATCTCCCCCAGCTCCCGCAGGTCATTGCGCTTTTCATAGGAAAAGATGATCCCGTGCATGCCGTTCATCTGGACACCTCCTCGCCGTTCTTGTTCAGCATCACGCCGGGGCGCACCCGCTTCTCATCCTCCAGGACGCAGCCCGGCGCCAGCACCGTCAGGCCCCAGGGATCCGGCGCCGTCTCCTCCGGCGTGCCGCCCAGGCAGCAGTTGCGGCCGATGCGGCAGCCCTCGCCCAGGATAGCGTATTCCACCACGGCGCCGGGCTCCACGGTCACCCCGGGGAACAGGACGGAGTAGGACACCCGGGCCCCCTCCCCCACGGTGACATTGGGAGCCAGGACGGAGTTCTCCACCGTCCCCTCCAGAATACAGCTGGCCGCCACCAGTGAATTCTTCACGTTGGCCCCGGGCAGATACTTGGCCGGAGGCGAATCCTGCGTTTTGGTCAGCACAGGGCGATCCTCAGCAAACAGCTCCGCCTGTACCTCCGGCCGCAGCAAATCCAGCGAGACATGCATATAGTCCTCAGCATTGTCCACCGCATGCTCGTACCCCGTGTAGCACCAGGAATCCACCTGAATCTGGCTTAGATTGGTAGACAGAATGTCCATGATGTCAATATATCCAAGGTTCTGATAGCACTCGATAAAGTCCAGCACCAGCTTCCGGTTAATGAGCATGCAGTCCAGAAAGCAGTTTGCCTTGCCGGTGGCAGACTCCTTAATTCCCGTTACATTTCCGGTGCTCCCAAGATCCAGGAACAGGCCGTGGGCAGTATCCCCGGAACGCACTTTCTTGTAGATCAGCGTCACCGGCGCACCGGATCTCTCATGCTGGTCAATGGCCGGCTGGAAATCCATATTATACACCCGGTTTGCCGCACAAAACAGCACCACGTCCTCATCGGCCCGCAGGAAGAACTCCCGGTTGAGGATCACGTCCCGAAGGCTGAACCGGGCATGGAGATCCTTGAGTCCATGCACTGCGCCGGGCAGCATAAACATGCCTCCCTGCTTTTTGCTGAGGCCCCACTCTCTGCCCATATTCAAATGATCTGCCAACGAACGGTAATTCGACGGGGTGATCACTCCCACTGTGCCAATGCCGGAATTGGCCAT
>ENA-ORTH01000999-ORTH01000999.1-human-gut-metagenome-genome-assembly--contig:-NODE-999-length-31658-cov-4.152486_pt1 | contig 31658 bp, 21 predicted proteins | sample MGYA00241914_ERZ509192 | MGnify/ENA primary metagenome ERZ509192 (study PRJEB26280, sample SAMEA2338826) | human gut metagenome | biome: human gut; feature: human-associated habitat; material: faeces... | reverse complement strand
TGGCGGACGGCTGCCCTGGCGGCTGTCCTGGCCGGTATGGCCGCCGTTTGTATGCATACGGCGGCGGCGCCTTATCAGAATTACACCTACGATATCCATGGGGAGCCGAACGCAGAACCGCAGGCTTTCGTGCCGGTGGAGGTCATCAGCGGCCAGAAAATAGGGCTGGATTCCTTCTTGGGCCCGCAGGACATCGTAACAGCCGAAGACGGCTCGCTCTACCTGGCGGATACGGGCAACAATCGCCTGGTGGTTATAGGGAAAGACCGGACGGCCAAAGCCGTCATCAGCCGGTTCGTCTGGCAGGGGGAGGAACAAGCCTTCAACCAGCCGTCCGGCCTGTTCGTTACCGCTCAGGGCAGCCTGTATGTCGCCGACACCGGCAACGCCCGGATCGTGGTTTTCAACCGGGATTTCCAGTGCGTGGATATTATTGGCGAGCCGTCCGACGGGGGCGGCGCCTTCAGTTACCAATATGCACCGATCGGCGTAGCGGTCGATTTTGCGGGGAGGGTGTTCGTCGTATCCCGGAATTGCAGCGATGGGATCCTTCAGTTTGATAAGGACGGCAACTATTTCGGGGCTTTTGGGGCGCTCAAGACCAACCCCAGCCTCTCGTACCTCTTCTGGAAGTCGCTTGCGAGCGAAGAGCAGAAAAAACAGATGGACTTGGTTATCCCGACGGAATACAGCGGCATCGACGTGGATGCACAGGGATTTGTTTATGGGACGGTCAGCGCCATTGATTCCGCGCATTATCAAACCAATATGTTTATCCACCGGCTGAACCCCTTGGGAGTGGACGTACTGGGACGCAGCGGCTTCTCCGATCCGATGGGAGACGTTAAAGTAGAAATTGACAAAGAAAATGATACCTTGAATATTTCCAGGCTGGTAGATGTTTCGGTTATGGATTACGGGTTTTATGCCGTGTTGGATTCATCCAAAGGCCGTGTTTTTACTTATAATCGCGACGGTAAGCTGCTGTATCTGTTCGGTGCTCTTGGTGAAGAGAAGGGACAGTTCGGCAATCCGGTGGCTCTTGATACCGACAACAACGGGCTCTATTATGTGCTGGATAATAAATACAACCAGGTGGTGGTTTTTCAGGCGACGGAATATGCCAGCCTCATCCACGACGCATTTGCTGCCCACTATAACCGGGATTACGAAACCGCCGAGGGGCTGTGGTTCCAGACGCTGAAATATACCTCCAAATCCGATCTGGTTTTTAATGAGATAGGCAAGCTTTATACCGAAATGGGCGAATATGAGAAAGCGATGGACTATCTGGAAATGTCCAACGATCGCGCCGGGTATTCCGATGCCTTACAGTTCTATCGGAGCGATCTGCTGGCCCGCTATTTTGGAACGGCGATCCTTGTGATAGCGGCGGCCATAGCGGCTGGGATACTGCTTGCACGGTTATACGGGCGCAGGAAACGAAGAGGGGGATCGGCGTGACCAAACAAGTTGAGCCCAAAAAACAGAGCGGCTTCAAGCCCGTTTGGGACGGCCTGAAATTCAGCGGCCGGATTTTGTTTCATCCGTTCGACGGGTTTTGGGATATGAAGCATGAACGGCGCGGAAACCGGTACGCCGCGGCGTTGATTGTGGCCGCCCTGACGCTGACATTCGCCGCCAAAGGGCAGTTGACCGGCTTCCTGTTCAATTTTACCGATGATCTGGAATTCAATTTGTTTTATAAGATAACGAGTGTGCTGCTTCCCTTTTTTATCTGGTGTGTAGCGAACTGGTGCATCACGACGCTGGTGGACGGCGAGGGTTCTTTTGGGGATATTGCTATGGTTACGGCCTATGCGGTGGTGCCGCTGGTGATCATCCAGCTTCCCCTCGTGCTCCTTAGCCATGTTATCACCCTGCAGGAGCAGCCTTTTTATCAGATCTTGGACGCCGTTTCCGTCCTCTGGTTTGCCCTGTTGCTTTTCTGCGGGATTTTGACGATCCATCAATTCAGCGTTGGGAAGACGATCCTGACGATCGGCATCGCGGTGCTTGGAATGGTGATCCTGCTTTTCCTGGTCCTTTTGTTTTTGTCTCTGATACAGCAGATGGGGGGCTTCCTGCGCATCCTGCTCAATGAAATCCAGCTGATCGTACAGTCTTCATAAAGGGGGATATTGTCATGATGGGTAAACAGACGCATGGAACCTGTTCCCGACTGGTGGCGTACCTGCTGGCGGCAGCGCTTGCCATGGGCTGTGCAAACGGCTGCTCTCCGAAATTGGCTGCGCCGGAAGAGAAAAAGCAACTGGCGCTGGCGCTTCCAGACGCCGCTTACGACCAACAGGTGCGCAATTCCCCCGCTCATGTCGCTGCGAAAAAGGACGGCTGGCAACTGCTGGTGGACGGCGCATCTGCTGTCGTCACCGTACAGGCGCCGGACGGACGGCGCTGGTCGAGTAACCCGGAGGATCGGTTTGCCGATCCTTTGGCGGCAGGGGATCCGCTGGCGCTGCTCTGCTCGCAGGTGCACCTCCAGTTCACCCAACAGCGTGACAACTATACCAGCTATGTCAACAGCTGGGCCGATGCGGTTTCTATCGGTCAGTACGGCTATTATCCCCTGCAGGATGGGATCGGGGTTTCCTATATCTTGGGGCGGCAGCAGAAGACTTATCTGTTCCCGACAGCCATTTCTGCCGCGCGGTTTGAGGAATTCCGCTCCCGCATGAACGAAGAAGAGGCAATGCTGCTGTCCTTCAACTATACGTATGTGGATATCAACGAGCTGGATGAAACTACCAAAGCGGCAGTTGTTCAGCAGTTCCCCTCCTTGAAGGAAACCCCTTTATACCTGATTGGGAGTGCCACTGGCACGGCGGTACTGGGCGATTACCTGTCGCAGCAGATGGAGAATGTGTTTACTCATGCCGGGTATACCCTCGAGGATCTCCAGAAAGACAATGAGGATAATCATGTTGAGGATCCGAATCAGAATTCCGCGTCCGTCCGTCTTGCCCTGGAATACCGGCTGGAGGACGGAGGGCTGACCGTGCGGCTCCCGCGGGAAAGCCTGCAATTTGACAGCAGTGTCATCGGCAGCCTGAGCCTAACGATGCTTCCTTATTTCGGGTCAGCGGGTACGGGAGATGAGGGATACCTGCTGATCCCGGACGGATCGGGCGCCCTTATCCGTCTGAACAATGGGAAAACCAACATCCCGTCGTATGAGAAGGCGGTTTACGGTGCGGACAAATCCATCACAAGGCTGGAAGCCGCCGAAACCGGCACTTCGCGGATTGGAATGCCGGTTTATGGTATCAAGCAAAACGATAAGGCATTTTTAGCGGTGATCGAAAAGGGGGATCCGGCCGCGTCGCTACATGCGGAAATCAGCGGTCTGACCCACAGCTATAATGCCGTATACCCCTCCTTCCAGCTGGTGCGGCAGGATATTATACGGGATTCCGTGTTGAATGTCTCGGGCTCCAATGCTTACCAGCGGGAGCCCTTCAGCGACGACTTGCAGATCCGCTACATATTTTGTGAGCCGGGCAGCGGCTATGTGGAAATGGCTCGCGCGTATCAGGATTATCTGCTGGATGCCAGCGGCCTTTGCGCGCGTCCCGCCGCCTATGCCGCCTATGTGGAAGCAGTAGGCGCGGTGGACTATAAGAAAAAGGTGTTGGGTATCCCGGTAGAATCTCAGAAAAGCCTGACGTCGTACAGCCAGTTGGCGGACATGGCGGCGGCCATGAAGGCGACAGGGATAAACGAACTTGTCCTCGGCTATTCCGGGTGGTCCAACCATGGGCTGTACAACAACCTGTACGATCGGGTGGAGCCCCTGCGGGAGCTTGGTGGCGCCTCAGGGCTGCGCACGCTGTTGGAGGGGCTGCAGGATCAGGGGATCCGGCTGTATCCGCAGGTGAATTTTCAGACGGTTTATCAGGATTCCCTGCTGGACGGGTTCCAGGTGAACCGAGACAGCGCCCGCTCGCTGTCGCTAAATATTGCAAAGGCGTATCGCTATGATCTCGCCATTCTTAAAGCGGTTAAGGAGAGGCAGGCGTGGGTGCTGTCTCCATCCCGTTACGGTACGATTCTGTCCGCTTTTCTCGACAGCGCGGCGGGATATCCCCTTAACGGGCTGGATATTGGTCCAATGTCCAACGAGCTCCACTCCGATTTTTCCGAAGAGGAGCCAATGGATCGCTACCGGGCGCAGCAGAGTGTGCTGGAGCAGCTGCGCCGTCTGAAGGAACGGGGGTATTCCTTGAGCGCGGCGGATGCGAGCGCCTACGTGTTCCCCTATGTTGATTGTATACGGGAGGTCCCCTTGACATCGGGAGGCCACTACCTGTTCGACGAGGATATCCCATTCTATCAGATGGTGCTGCACGGGCTGTTGCCCTTCACTACGCCTGCGCTGAACCAGAGCGAGGATTTCCAGCAGGCTATCCTGCGGGCGGCCGAGTCTGGCTCCATGCCATATTTTCGGGTGATGTATGCAGATAACACGGCGCTGAAGGAGACGGATGTCAGCCTGTACAGCATGGCGTTCCGCGACTGGAAAGCGGACATTGCGGCACAGTACGCTGCGCTGAAATCGGTTCTGGCAGACTGTACGGACAGCCGGGTGATCGGGCATGAGCGCAGCGGAGAGCTGACTATTGTACGCTATGACAATGGGACGGCGGTACTGGTCAACTATGCCGATACCCCCCGGCTTTACAACGGGATCACGGTGGAAGCGAACAGCTTTTTGGCGGTACGGGAGGAAGGGCTTTCATGAAGAAGAGAACAAAAAAGCGCATGAAGCTGTCCACCAGGCGCGCTTGGTTTGGCGCGCTGTGCGTATCGCCCTTTATCCTGGGCTTTTTAACCATGACCATGTCGCCCATCCTGCTGTATATCGTGATCGGGTTCCACAAAGTGATGTCCGGCGACAATGGCATCGCCCTGATCAGCGTCGGCTGGCAGAATTATATCGACCTGTTTTATACCGAGGTGGATTTTCTGGAAAACGTGGCGTCCAGCTTAGGCAATATGTTCCTCAACGGGTTGTTCATCGTCATCTTCAGCCTGCTCATCGCTACGGTGCTAAATCAGCGGTTTCGGGGGCGTGGCTTTGCGCGGGCGGTACTTTTCCTGCCGGTGGTGATCGCGTCGGGTGTGGCGGCCATGTGTATGAACGACAGCCTGGTGGATTCCGCTTGGGCGGCCCTGATGACGGTGGCCTCCTCCGATTCCCTTGATCCGGAACGGTTCAACCTGATCGACGAATTTCTGAATATGGTCGGGCTTTCTTTTGGAGAGTCGTTTTTCCAGCTTTTGAACGATCTGATCGCACGGTTTTATACTATTGTCCTGTCTTCGGGGGTGCAGATCCTGATTTTTCTGGCCGGGTTGCAGACAATCTCCCCCTCGTTATACGAGGCCGCCAATATCGACGGCGCGACCGCTTGGGAGAGCTACTGGCGGATCACTTTCCCGATGATCAGCCCTATGATTCTGGTCAACGCGGTTTACACCGTCATCGATCAGCTTAACAATACGGATAATATCATCATTAATACCCTCTATCAATACTCGGGCGAGGGGACGAAATACGGGCTGAGTTCCGCCATGGGCACTGTATATTTCAGTTTGGTATTCCTGGCTATGGGAATCGTGTTTTTCTTCATTTCCCGCTTTGTGGTGTATGAAGATCGCTGATGGAAAGGGCGTGCAGCTAATTGAAGCCGAACATAAGAGGAATAAAACGGCGTGCCAACACGCTGGTATGGAAGGTGTTCCGAAGCCTTTTGCTGACCGGATTGTGTTTTCTTATCCTGTATCCGGTGATGGTGAAGCTGACGGCCTCGTTTAAAAGCCCGGCTGACATGATCGATCCGAATGTGGTCTATCTCCCACGGGAATTTACTTGGGCGAACCTGGTTACCGTTTTCCGCGGCGTGGAGTATCCCCGCACCTTCCTCTACACCGTCCTGTTTGTATCGCTGGTCTCCTTTTTGCAGACGATGTCCTGTACGCTGGTCGCTTACGGGCTGGCGCGTTTCCGATTTTTCGGGCGGAACCTGGTGTTTGGGCTGTCGATCTTTACGCTGATTATCCCGCCGCAGGCCATCCTGCTGCCCTTGTATCTAAAGTTCCGCTTTTTCAACCCATTTGAGATTTTCAAGCTTGGGGGTACGCTTACCGGTATCCCGCTGACCGACACGCCCATCCCTTTTCTCCTGATGGCCTTGTTTGCGGTCGGCTTTAAAAACGGGCTGTATATCTTCCTGCTGCGGCAGCATTTTCGGAACATGCCGGCTGTGCTGGAGGAGGCATCTTACATCGACGGAAGCGGCATGTTCCGTACGTTTACGCAGATCATGCTACCCGGGGCGGTTCCCTTGCTGGTGACGGTTTTCCTGTTTTCGTTCGTGTGGATGTGGAACGATTATTATTACACCACCATCCTCGCCCCTGGTTTGCCCACGCTGAATATGAAGCTGTTGGGTATGTCGGTCGGGGACATCGGCCTGATTTTGGGGGAGATGGGCACCAGCGTGCTGCAGAGTCCGCGGTTTATCCTGCTTATCACGCCGCTGGTGGTGCTGTACCTGCTGCTGCAGAAAAGCTTTACGGAAAGCATTGTCAAAAGCGGCATTGTGGGGTAAGAGACAGGTAAGGAGAGGCATATGAAGAACCAATATCGGCGCGTCGCCGCATTGGCGCTTGTATTCTGTATCGTTTTTCCCGGGATGGGCACCATGGAAGGCGCTGCAGATGCTGCAAACGGTGGGCAGGGCGACATCCCTCCCGCCGCGGGAAGTTATCGAGAGTATCAGGACAGGTACGCGGCGCAGCCGGAGCCGAGGCAGACGGTGGGAGCCGCGCTGCTGGAATACCGTGCCTCCGACGATCACGCGGTGGTGAAGGATTCCCCCGGCGGTCGCAAAGGCGTCTGCGTAGAGACGGGGGAAAGCGGGTACATCGAATGGGATCTAGAGGTGCCGGAAACCGGACGGTATGCCATTGAACTAGACTATTATACGGAAACGGGTAGAGGCTCTGCCATTGTCCGGAAGATTCTCATTGACGGAGAACTGCCCTTTTCGGAGGCGGCGAATCTGCGCCTGTACCGCGTGTACCGCAACCAGGGCGCCATTGTCACGCTGGACAACGGGAACCAGGTGCGCCCTGTGCAGGAGGAGGAGAACCGCTGGATCACCACCCTGCTGAGGGACAGCCGCGATTATGAAGGGGAACCCTTCCGCTTCTTTTTCACGACAGGCCGGCACACCGTCCGGCTGGAGGCGATCCGGGAAAATCTGGTGATTGGCGCTATCCGCCTGCGGCCGGCCGGGACGGTGCCCGCCTACCGGCAGCCTCAGGGAACAGGCGGTGCGGCATCATCCGTTCCACCTTGGCGCATACAGGGAGAAGAGGCGCGCTATAAATCGGACGCTACGCTGTACCCGGTAAACGACAACTCGGCCTGGAACACCGAGCCGAGCAGCCCCTCCAAAATCCTGCTGAATACCATTGGCGGCGACAAGTGGAAAACGGTCGGGCAGTGGCTGGAATGGGAATTCACCGTACCCAAAACGGGCTATTATAAGCTCGCGGTGAAAGCACGGCAGAACCTGACGGTGGGACAGCCCTCCTACCGGCGTATATGGATCGATGGTGAGGTGCCTTTTGAGGAATTTCAGGCCGTCCAGTTCCCGTACAGTTCCAAATGGGAGTTGGTGGAGCCGAGAAACGGGGAGGAGCCGTGCCTGCTGTATCTGGAGGCCGGCCAGGCGCATACCCTGCGCATGGAGGCCACGCTGGGCGGGCTGCGGGAGCTGATACGCGAGGTGGACGGCGCTGTCAGCCGACTGAGCGCCATTTACCGGGATATTTTGTTTGTGGTAGGCCACGACGTGGACATCTACCGGGATTACCCGTTTGAGCAGGCCATCCCAGACACCCTGTCTCAGCTGCGGCAGGAGAGCGAAAGGCTGGCAGCGTATTATGATGAATATGTCCGGATTACCGGCGCACCGGGTTCGCAGGCACAGGTGTTGGCGAACATGGCGCGGCAAGCGGCAGACATGGCGGAGCGCCCCTACCGCATTCCTCGACTGATGGCGGATTTTTCCAACAACATCAGCGCTTTGGGCTCCTGGCTGTCCACCGCGCAAACCCAGCCGCTGGAAATTGATTACATTGAATGGGCGGGGGCTGATCAGGATTTTACCCCTATCCCGACAGGCTTTTTCCGCGGCCTAGTGTTTAGCTTTCAGCAATTCCTGGCTTCCTTCACTTCAGATTATACAACCACATCGACGGCGGACGAGGACATGGGGGAAGAAGGAAGCGGAGTGACGGCGTGGCTCGCCACCGGCCGGGATCAGGCCAATGTGCTCTCACAACTGGCGGAGCACTATTTTACCGGGACGACGGGAATCCCGGTGCGGCTGCAGCTGGTGCCAGCGGGAACTCTGCTGACGGCGACGCTGGCCGGGAAGGGCCCCGACGTGTCTCTGTCCATGGCGCAGAGCGATCCGATCAACTACGCCATACGCGGTGCGGTGGAGGATTTGAGCGGCATGGAAGGCTTTGATACTGTAGCCGGATGGTTCCAGCCGAGTGCCCTGCTTCCCCTGAGCTTTCAGGGGAAAACCTATGCGCTGCCTGAAACCCAGAGCTTTCCAGTGCTGTTCTACCGCGAAGATATCCTCGCTCAGCTGTCGCTGGAGGTGCCGGAGACTTGGGAAGATGTGGCCGCGATGCTGCCGGTTTTGCAGAAGAAGAACTTGAGCTTCGGCCTGCCGGCCGATTTGACAACCTATGCGACCCTGCTGTTCCAGAACGGCGGCCGACTTTATAACGCCGATTTTACAGCCTCGGATCTGAACAGCATGGCGGGGGCGGAGGCCTTTGAAAACTGGACGGTCTTTTATACCGATTATTCACTGGCGCTGCAATACGATTTCCAGACGCGGTTCCGTTCGGGCGAAATCCCCATCGCTATCGCCAATTATGGCATGTACAATGCCCTGTCGGTATTTGCCCCGGAATTGGACGGCTTATGGTCATTCGCCGAGGTTCCGGGCACCCGCCGCGGCGACGGTACGGTCGATCATACGACCGCTGGTACCGTGACGGGCGCCGTGATGATGAGTAGCGCCCGCAATAAGTCGGACGCCTGGGAATTCCTCCGATGGTGGGCTTCTGCGCAGACGCAGACCATGTATGGTAGGGAACTGGAGAGTGTGCTGGGTACCGCTGGACGGTATCAGGCGGCCAATGTGGAAGCGCTGTATAATATCCCATGGGACAGCGCCGACTTTCAGGTGCTGCTCCAGCAGCTCCGCCAGGTGCGCGGGATCGAGGAGATTCCGGGCAGCTATATGACGCAGCGCTACATTGATTTCGCGTTCCGGCAGGTGACGGTCAGCGGCGATCGGGACGTAGGGCGCGCCCTGGTGAAGGCCGTGCGGCAGATCGACAGCGAAATCGCCGCAAAGCGCCGTGAGTTCGGACTGGATTGAAACGGGCCGCAGGAAAGGAGAAAGCCATATGACCGCAACCAAGGGGCGGCCTGCCGTATGGCAGGCGAAAAAGACGCTGCGCCGGCGCGTATGGGAAAAACGCACGGCATATGTCATGATCGCGCCCTTTACGCTTATCTTTTTGACCTTCACATTAGTGCCGGTCGTCATCGCCATGTTTTTCAGTTTTACCTATTACAATATCCTGCAGCCGCCGCAATGGGTAGGCTGGGTCAATTATGTCAAGCTGTTCTTTAACGACGAGATTTTCCTCACGGCGGTCAAGAATACGCTGATATTCGCCGCCGTTACCGGACCGGTCAGCTATGGCCTGTGCTTTATAGTCGCCTGGTTCGTCAACGAGCTGACACCGCGTGTGCGGGCGCTGATGACACTGCTTTTTTACGCGCCCTCCCTGTCAGGTACGGTGTCCATATGGATGATCGTCTTCAGCGGCGACAGCTATGGCTATGTCAACGCCATAGGTATGCAGCTCGGGCTTATCAACACGCCCAAGCAATGGTTTTCCGATCCGGCCCTGATGAAGACCGCCATCATCGTCGTTGTCCTCTGGTCTAGCCTGGGCGTCGGGTTCCTTTCCTTTATAGCGGGTTTACAGAATGTGGACCGCTCCCTGTACGAGGCAGCGGCGATCGATGGCATCAAAAACCGCTATCAGGAATTGTGGTATGTCACGTTGCCCTCCATGAAGGGGCAATTGCTCTTTTCCGCTATCATGAGCATTACCTCGTCCTTCAGCATTGGGGATATCGTCACCCAACTGTGCGGGTTCCCCAGCGCCAGTTATGCGGCGCACACGATTATGAACCATCTGTCGGATTACGGCAGTATCCGCTATGAGATGGGATATGCCTGCGCTATTGCGACGGTTTTGTTCCTGATGATGGTAGGGACGAACGCGCTGGTGCAGAGGCTGCTGTCCAAGGTAGGAGGGTGAATCCTGCCAGAGCCGGGAGGTTGTCGCATGAAAGAACATGTCTATACAAGGCCGCGCCGGGGGCGCGCGCGCATAAGGCCGGCCAGGCGCATTAACCGGTCGGCCGGGGGCACGGCGGTCATTTTGATGCTGTTGGGTGTGCTGGGGCTCTTTATGGCGCTGCCGCTTTACCTGACCATTATCAACTCGTTCAAGCCCTTGAACGAGTTATGGGTTTTCCCGCCGCGCTTTTACGTCATCAATCCGACCCTGCAGAATTTTGGCGACCTGCTGACCTCTATCAGCAATTCCACCGTGCCCTTTTCCCGATATGTATTCAACACGGCGATGATTACGGTGGTAGGGACGGCGGGGCAGATCCTGATAGGTTCCCTGTGCGCTTATGCGATCTCCAAGCTGCAGTTCCCCGGCCACCAGATATATTTCCGCATCATCGTGCTGTCCCTGATGTTTTCCCCGGCGGTTACCGCCATCCCCACCTATATGATTATGGCGAAAATCGGATGGATCGACAGCTATCTGGCGATACTCGTTCCGGCCATGGGAGGCTCGCTCGGCCTGTATCTGATGAAACAGTTTATCGATCAGTTACCGGATTCCCTGCTGGAGGCGGCGCGGATCGACGGGGCGGGGGAATTCTACACCTATTGGCATATCGTGATGCCCAACGTCAAGTCCGCATGGCTGACGCTGATCGTCCTGTCCGTACAGAACTTATGGAGCATGGGCGCCAGCCCGTTTATCTACACGGAGAATTATAAGACGATCAACTATGCCCTCGGCCAGATCCTGTCGTCGGGCATTGCGCGGGCGGGGGTAGGCGCCGCCGTTGCGGTGGTGATGATGGCGCTGCCGATTGCCGTGTTTATCATCACCCAGTCCAATGTGATCGAAACCATGTCCAATTCGGGCATCAAAGAATGAAAAGGCACAGAGGAGAGTTGCTGTATGAACCATTTTGACATCACCTATTTTTATGGGCCGACCGACGATTATATCGTCAGGCCGGAGGTGATCCGGGACATTGCCGACGCCGGATTCACCCTGATCCCGGTGGAATCCAGCGATCCGCGGGTGAACCGGAAAGCCCTGGCGCTCTGCCGGAAATACGGGCTGAAGGCGCTGGTACGGGACGGCCGCGTCGAAAAGATGCTGTACACGCCGGGCGCCGGCGTGGAGGCGCTGGCACAGGAAATGGCCGGGGAGTACCAGGCATATGACGATGTGATCCAGGGCTGGTATATCGTGGATGAGCCGCAGACCGGCGCTTTCTCTCTGCTCGGACGTATCCAAGAGGCGTTCCACGCGGTATCCCCGGGGAAGGAAGTGTATATCAACCTGTTCCCGGATTATGCCTCCCCCGGCATGCTGCAGGCGAAGGATTATGACGACTATCTGGAGCAGTTTATGACGGTGGTACGGCCGGACGTGCTCTGCTACGACTACTATCATTTTTTGCAGCGCGATCGGAGCGCCAAGGATGCCGAATTCGGTATCGTCCCGGATGAAAAGGAGCAGGGGATTCGCGAGGCGGCCATCGGCATGGAAGATCGCGACGGCTTTTTCGGCAATATGCAGGCTGTTTGGGAAAAGGGACGCAAGTACAACACGCCGATCATGCTGATTGTTCTGCTGGTGGAGCATGGCTATTACCGCAACCTCACCCGGTCGGAAATCCTCTGGGAGGTAAGTCACTCTCTCGTCTACGGCGTGAAGCGGATGTCCTATTTTACCTACTGGCTGCCAGCGGCAGATGACTTCTGGAAATATGATAACGCCATGACCGATGCGGAAGGCCAGCTGCAGCCGCATTATTATGATGTCCAGTCCATCAATGTCCGTCTGGCACATCTGGGTGCCGAGCTGTTTGACAAAACCAGCACCGCAGTGTTTCACCTCGATCCGGGCGAAAAGTACGGCCGGCCCTTCGAGCCGTATGGCGGTGTATGCTCCGTCATGGGCGGAGCATCGGTAATCGGCTTCTTTGATGACGGTAGCTTTTTGGTAACCAACAAGGATTTTCGGCGGGATGTAATTTTGCGCCTGGAAACCACGGGCGGGGCAATGGAGCAGTACGATGACATGGCGGGTGTGTGGAAACCAGCCGGGGCTCTGGAACGGCTTTCCATCGAAGCCGGCGGGGCCCGCCTGCTACGGTTCTGTAAGTAAGAGGGGTTGTGCGTATATGGAAATCCGCTCGTTTGCCACCACCGCGGTGGATAAGTTGGGGCGTCGCCTGCCCCTCTCGGCACAGCCGCCTGGGGGACGGAAGCCGCGGCTGACGGCATTGTTCTATTTTTTGTGGAACGGGGAACACGGGGATGCCGAGCAACTGATCCCGAAAAACGTTTCAGCCATCCTGCGTGAGGAACCTCGCGCGGGGTATATGCCGGACGCCCCGCTGTGGGGAGGGCCGTCGGCATTTTACTACTGGGGAGAGCCGCTGTACGGGTATTACCTGTCGCGCGATCCGTGGGTGATGAGCCGCCATGTGGAGCTGTTTGTCGAAGCGGGGATCGACGTCCTGATTTTTGATGCCACCAATGCGTTCATCTATACGGAGGTGGTGCTCCGCCTGCTCGAGGTGCTGGACGAAGGCCGTCGCATGGGCTGGCCGGTGCCACGGATCGCCTACTATACCAATTCCTCGCCCGGGGACACGGCGGAGCGGATATACCGGGACATTTATGCGCCGGGGAAGTATCCGGAACTCTGGTTCCGTGTCGGAGGCAAACCGCTGCTTATCACCCGCGAGGAGGCGTGTAGCCGGGAGGTACGGGAGTTTTTCCAAATACGGCAGTCCCAGTGGCCCAATGAACCGGCGCAAGAAAACGGGTTCCCCTGGATAAGCTTTGTTCGCCCCCAACAGATTTACGCCGACCGTCAGGGAGGAAACCGCGTACTCAGCGTCTCTCCTGCCCAGCATCCGGGGATCTTGATGGGGGACTCGGCAATGTATGGGGCTACCGACAACTGGGGACGCAGTTATCACAACGGGCAGGCCGACCCCCGGCCTGGCGCTTCGGCATATGGCTACAATTTTGAAGAACAATGGGAGCGGGCTTTTCGAACTGATCCCGATATGGTCTTTCTCACCGGCTGGAACGAATGGACGATGAACCGGCTTCAGGGGCCGCCGGAGCGGCCGGTACGCTTTGTGGATAACGCCAATGAAGAGTACAGCCGCGATATTGAACCGATGGCCGGCGGCCATGGGGATAACTACTATCTGCAAATGACAGCCAACATCCGTCGATATAAGGGATATAATCCTCCGGTTTATCCCATCAAGGCTGCTGACGAATCGCGGTTTGGCGATCCAGCTTTCTGGGAAGGACTCGACCCGGCCATTCGACCCTTTCTCCACCATACGGAGGAGCGGAATTATCCTGGCTTCCATGGGGAGTACTTCCGGGGCTGCTCGGTGCGCAACCGCTTTGCGTTGCTGAAGGTAGCTGCCGGAGGCGGGCGGACTGCCTTTTATGCACAGGCCTGCAAGGGGCTGTCCCCCGACAAGGAGGGCGCGTGGATGCGGCTATATATCGGCGGTTTGGAGGATTCCGGGGCATCGGAGGATTCCTTTGGCGGGTTTCACCTGTATGTGGAGGACGGGTTCCTGTATCGCTTCGCAGAAGACGGGTGGGAGAAGGCGGGCGTCGCAGACGTCTGGAGATTTGAAAAGGCACTGGCCGTCGCCGTGCCGGAGGAACTTTTGCCCTCGCCGGTACTGGTGTTCAAATGGGCCGATTCCCGTATCCCATACGATACCCCGGACGATTTCTACTCCAAGGGGTTTTGCGCGCCTGTCGGTCGTTTCGGCTATGCAGCGTGGCGCGAGGTTCCATAAGACGAGAGCGGAATGTGTGAAAAAGTATGAAGGATAAGAAACCTGGCAGGCGGGAAGAAGACCTGCTGTCGTATGCTAGTATCCCATTCTGGAGCTGGAATTATAGGCTTGAGCCGGAAAAGCTGAAGGAACAGATCGGCTGGATGAAACGGCAGGGACTGGGCGGCTTTATCATACATGCCCGAAAGGGGCTGCTGACGGAATACATGGGGGAAGAATGGCTATCCTGCGTGGGCGTCTGCATTGAGGAAGCCGAACGGCTGGGAATGGAGGTATGGTTATACGACGAAAACGGCTGGCCCAGCGGCTTTGCAGGCGGGGCGCTGCTTCGCTCTAAGGAAAATCATGTCTGGTATCTCGACTGTGAAGAGAAGGACAGCTTTGACGCTGGTGCCCTGGCAGTGTTTGTGCGTCAGGAAGGCGGCTTCCGGCGCGTCCGCAGCGAGGCAGAGGAGCATGCCGTCTATTATACGGTGTATGCCCGCCAAAACGCTTCGTATGTGGATATTTTGAACCCGGCAGTGGTCAGGCAGTTTATCGAACAGACGCATGAAGTCTATTATAGGCAGTTTTCCCGACATTTTGGCCGCACGGTGCAGGGCTTTTTTACCGATGAGCCACAGTATTTCCGCTGGGAGCAGCCCTGGAGTCCGGTCGTGCCGCAGGCGTTTTCCGAGACTTACGGGTACGACGTGCTGGACGGGCTGATCGCCCTGTTTTATGAGGAGGAAAATGCGGCCGCTTTCCGCAACGATTTCTGGAAGCTCATGAATCGCCTTTTGATGGAGCATTTTCAGAAGGCGGTTTACGACTGGTGCGAAGCCCATAATTGTCGGATAACCGGCCACACCATCGAGGAAAACTCATTAAGCGGCCAGATGATGTGCAGCGCCGGAGTCATGACCTTTTACGAATACGAACATGTCCCCGGTATCGATTGCCTGACACTGGAACGAGATCCGGAACTGGCGGCCCGCCAATGCGCGTCTGTAGCGAGGCAGACCGGCAGGCGACAAGTGCTGACCGAGTCCTTCGCAGCCTGCGGGTGGAGCGCCACGCCGCTGGATTTGAAGCGGGTGGCCGAACAACAGTTCATTGCCGGAGTCAATCGGTTGAACTTGCACTTGTATCCCTACAGCGTGGCCGGGGTCCGAAAGCGCGATTATCCCCCCTTTTTTTCTATTCACAACCCGTGGATGTCGGCTGGGAAAGATTTTAACCAGTATTTTGAAAAACTCGGCCGCTTGCTTGGACAGGCGGAGAGCATTGCACCCACGCTCGTCATCCACCCGTTGCGTTCCGCCTATACGTTGTATCGGTTCCACGATGGCGAAGCTCTGAGAAGGTATGACGACGCGTTCCTACGGCAGGTAGAGCAGTGGAAGCGGGACGGACTGCTGTACCATTTTGGGGACGAAACGATGTTGGCGAAGCTTGGCTCGGTGGACGGCGGGAAGCTGGTGTTGGGACGCCGCCGCTATGACTGCGTGATCCTTCCCGCCCTGCTGTCCATAGACGGCAGTACGGCCGCTTTGTTGCGCCGCTTTGTGGAACAGGGCGGTCGGTTATGCGTGCTAGGGAATCCGCCGCCTCTTGTGGACGGTCGCCCGTCGGGGCTTTCATCATTCTGCTCGACCATCGGCTACGAGGATATCCTGCGACGTCAGCCGTTTCGGCTTGTGCAGGAAGGAGATGGCTCCCTACAGGCCGCCTGTATGGAGGACAGTCAGGGGAAGTTCCTGTACGTGCTGAACGCCAGTGAAGGGCAAGAAGGTGCTTTCCGTGTGGAACAGGAAGGGCTGTGGGAATGTAACCTTCTAGCGGACGGAGGCGGGGAAGAAGTCGCCTGCGGAGAGCGGATCGCTTTGCGGCCCGGTGAGTCTAAATTTTTCCGATTCGGGATGAAAAGGGCAGCCGGGAGGGGACAGAAGATGACGACTGCTCGACGGATACCTCTGGAAGACGGCTGGGAGGTTGACCCGACCGTCCGGAATATACTGGTACTGGATCGGGCGATAGTGATGAAGGAGAACGGGGAAACCCTTCCGGAGCAGACGGTTATGCAGGCGTTCAACCATCTTCTGCGGACGCGGTATCAGGGGGGGATAGCCTTGCAATTCTCCTTTACAATCCGGCATATGCCTCCCGATCTGAAGCTGATTGCGGAAACGGGTATCCCATGCAACCTCACCGTAAACGGACAGGAGCTTTCAGTAGGGCATCCCTACGGGGAAGACAGGGACTTCACGTGGTACGACATTGCAGATTTGTGCTGCCCGGGCGTCAACAGAATTGTGATGACCCTGCGGTTTTACCAGAATCCGGTGGTGTATGACGTTCTGTATGGGCAGGGGATCACGGAATCGCTGAAGAACTGCATGGTATACGATACGGAGCTGGAAAACCTGTATTTGGCAGGGGCTTTTGGTGTGTACGGTCAGCAGGCGTTTGAGGAGCCGCAGCCGGACAGGCTGGTTGCGTCATCGGACTTCTTTCTTGCGCCGTTGCCAAAGAGGGTGGGCGGCGCGCGCTTGGTAGAAGAAGGGTTCCCTTTTTTTGCCGGAGCGCTGCGTCTGCGCTGTCAGGTGGAGGTAGGCGTCCAGGAGCCGGGCAGCCGCGCATTTTTGTCCGCGCAGTTCCATGGTGCCCTTGTACGCGTGTATGTAAACGAGGTGTTTACCGGGCAGCTGCTGTTTGGAGACCCATGCGAAATTGGTCCCTGGCTGCACATGGGGCAGAATACGATAGTGCTGGAGCTGATAACAACGGGGCGAAACTTGTATGGGCCGCACCATCACCCGGCTCTGGAATTGCGATGTGTCAGTGCGGAGGAATACGGGGAGCAGGCGGCAGAGGAAGCGGGGATTATTCTAGAGGAACAGTATGCGTTTATCCGAACTGGCTTGGACAAGGTCTGGATTTCACTGGAAGCTGGAGAGGCGCCCCCGTCGAAAAGCTGATGGAAACGGGAAATGCCGCGCAGAGTAGGTCATACAGAATGGTAAACGCAAAGCCGGATTCACTCTACCTCCCGGTGGAGTAGATCCGGAATGTATAGGGATCCAACATCATATTGTCGCCCAGCCACAAGGGAGCCTGACCAATGCCGCTCACAACAACAAAAGCTATTTCGGACTATCAGACGGGTTGCTAAAAGGATGGATAAATATGGCCAAAGAGAATGGCTGGGGGCTGGCAGGCTCCCATGTGACAGAGGAGACATTGTACATAGACGGGGCGGATCTGGGCGGATACAGTTCGGTACCGCCGCTGGTGGAAGAAAAGAATGTCCAGACGCGGCAGCGGCGGGATACCTTTGACCACGAGGGGGTGTATCTGGGTTACGGCAATGTGGATACCATCCTGCCGTATGTCCGGCAGGAGTGCTACACCCGTATGCTGTCCAGAAAGGCATACAGATCCATCGTGGTGGAAAACGACTGTATCCGGGCGGTGTTTTTGCCAGAACTGGGCGGGAAGCTGTGGAGGCTGACCGACAAGATCCGGCAGAAGGAACTTTTGTATGTCAACGATGTCGTTCGTCCCTGTAATCTAGCGCTATGCAACGCCTGGACCAGCGGCGGCGTAGAGTGGAATGTTGGCCTTGTCGGGCATTCCCCCTTCACCTGCTCGCCGCTGCATACTGCGGTGCTGGAAGAAGAGACGCCGACAGGGCGCATGCAGGTTCTGCGGATGTACGAATTTGAACGTATCCGCCGTGTGGTATACCAGATGGATTTCTATATCCCGCCGCATGGCCGATTCCTACATGCCCGCATCAGCCTGTACAACCTACGGGACGAGGTTGTTCCTATGTATTGGTGGAGCAACATCGCCGTTCCTGAGGAAGATGAGGCTCGTGTGATCGTACCAGCGGACAGCGCCTATACCAACGAGCAGGATACGGTGATAAAAGTGCCGACCCCTGTCATAGAGGGGCAGGATATTTCTTATCCGATGCGCATCCGGCAGGCGAAGGATTACTTTTTCGACATACCGGAAGAGGAACCAAAGTATATCGCCTATGCCAGAAAGGGCGAGCCGTTGTTCCTGCAAGCCTCCACGTCGCGTTTAAAGGGACGTAAGCTGTTTGTGTGGGGGCAGGGGACGGGAAGTCAGCATTGGCAAAATTTTCTGACGAGGGAGGCGGGCCGGTATTGTGAAATCCAGGCTGGTTTGGCAAAGACCCAATACGGCTGCATCCCCATGGGAGCGGGAGAAACTTGGGAATGGATCGAACTGTATGGAGCCGTGCCTGCTGATGAGGAGGCTTTGTTCGGCGGGTATGAGCAGGCGCAGGCGCATATGCGTGCGGCTCTGGGAAGGTTGCCGGAGTTTGCAAATCTCGAGCAGGAATTGGAGGATACAGCGGCGATGGCTCGCCGACCGGGTCGAAAAATCTTGGATGGCAGCGGGTTTGGATATTTGGAAAATCAAATGGGGTTGTATCGTGAAAAACGGGAACGGCTTCCAGCGCATCTTGCCTTTACGAGCTGGCAGGAGATAGCGAATTCTGACATGCGAATTGCTCCCTGGCTCGCTCTTTTAAAAGGCGAGGCTCTGCAGATGGATCCGGCCAAGCCCCCAATGTCCTATATGCTTTATGAGGAATGGGAGGCCTTATTGCAGGAGCGCGGCGCAAGCGGTTGGTGGCAGTGCCTCCAGTTAGGGATCCTAGCATTTGCCAGGCAAGAGTACACTAAAGCCCGGCAATGGCTGACGGATTCCCTGGCCGATGCAATAACACCGTGGGCTTTGATCGTGATGGCCCATATTGCGGTGCGCACACAGGAATCTGAACAAGCAATTAGCTTTGCCCGGCAGGCACTGCAGCTGGAACAAGCGGATGTCAGCTTGATACGGGCAGCGCTTCGGGTGCTCCTGGAGAATGAGGCTTATACAGATATCGTAGATATGGCTCTTATCGATGATGCTCGCTGTCAACTGTATCGAGCACAGGCTTTTCTGGCAATGGGACAATGGGAGAAAGCGGAAAAGTTGTTGATGCAAGACGGCGGGCTGGAAGTGCCAGATATACGTGAAGGCGAAAATACACTGACGTCGCTATGGGCTGCAATTCAGAAAAAGAGGGCGGAGAACGCTGGAAGGGAGTGGGATGCTTCCACCGCCCCGCTGCCCTATAAACTGGACTTTCGCATGGATGGAAGCATTTAGAATGATAAAACCCACCCCTTCAAAGCTCTTATAACCGGAATATTTGATGCATATGCACGCAGAGGGGTATATCGACATTCAAGATACCGGCCGCTGAGCTTGGCAGGAGCAGACAAAGGCCATTTCGGCCCATGTCGATCGGCGGTGTCAGACCGTGAACGACAGGAGCAGACTATATATGTATGGCTATTTTTACGCTGGTATCTTGGCATGAAGAGGTGGCGGTCAAACCCATCTTTTTCTCGGTTTGCTGCTCAACACCAGCCCTATCCCTCTAACGGCTTGGTGGGAATATGCGCTGTTTTTTCTCCTTTTCGGTGGTGCCAAGCTGTCGGTTTCCTGTTCGACAAGTATGCTCATCTTCTTACCTTCCTATTGGAACAAAGCTCCGTGCGGGTGGATGCTGTCTTAACCCGACCTCGGCGGCTAGAGCTACCAAGATGAGGGATGAAGGTGGGCTGGAAACGTGGGTGGAGTGATTTTTTGATTCTTAGGCGTAAAAATAAGGGTAATAACCCGATCTTAGAGATTTAACGAAAAAACTTGAGGGGGAAATGTTGCTGAAACAAGGACGACATTCGTCTACCCTAACGGAAAATTAACCAACCGTACAGCCGAATTTACCGGATCCATTCGATTCGATAAATTTGGCTGTTTTTGTTTTGCCGTAGAATATCGACAAGCCCAAACGCGTTTTATATTCTGCCGCGATCCTCCGACAATCTGAATTTTTAAAAATTCAGATTGTTCGGAGGAAACAGTCGTGGCCTATAACAAAGCCAAAGCGGAAAGAGAATGGATCCGCTGGAAAGAAGCAGAAGAAAAGAAACTCAGAGAACTCGGCGTTGACGAGGAAACGATCCAACGCCTGCATACATACGATTGGGCACAGTTCAATAAGGAGCGCCAGTACCGGCAGCGGCAGGTGGAATGGTTGCCTTATGTGGACTGGGCCGCAGCACAGGAGCTGGAGCTGCCGATGGAGGACACCGAATCCCTGCTGAACAGCATCGAGGACACAGAGCTGCTGCGGATCCTTTCCAATCACGATCCGGCTGCAGTACATACAGGGATGACCGTGGTCGGGGAAATGCTTTGATCTAGAAGTATTAGTAGATGTTGTAAATATATGGAGAATTATGGTATAATAATAGTATACCTATGCTTTAAAAACTACATTAGTTAGGTGATACTGGAATTGAAAATAATAGAAAGCATTACAATTAAATATTTTCGTTCAGTCTATACGTTGATGAACTGGTGATTACAGTATATCTAAAGCTAGATTTGTAGAATGTATAGAACAAGACGTAGTTGGTTTTAGTGATATTTCGTTTGCTGAATTTAATTAAGATATTTGATATTATCAAAAAATCTTGGACGATAGTACTATGTGATTTTATAAGAAATGGGTGTGTTCTTATAGAATTATAAAATTTTGCATCTAAAATATCCCGCAAATACACGCCGGAGCAAGCTATGTATTGCTTGCTCACTTTAACTGCTAGTAATAACTGCAGTCAGCTTTTGAATTCTGTCAACAAATATATTGCAAAAAGTTATGGGAATTTTGTTGGAGGGGTTATTTTGATTAAAAAATTGGTTGGACTATCAGCAGCCTGCTTGACGGCATTTTCACTATGTTCCTGTACGCACGATCTGGAGCGGAGCGCCGGATCGGGAAAGCCTACAACTTCTTATACAGATTTTCATTTTGGTAGCGAATCTAATACTACGCTTCCTTCGGATTCGTTCATCAGCCAAACGCCGAAATCGAACGTCAGCCAAGAAACGAATATGCCAGCAACCACTTCGAAAATGGCCAGGGGCACCACTTCTTCAAAAACGCCATCCTCAACAACTACACAAAAGACTACAATGTCCACTATCCACCCTCTGGATGTACCGTTGATGTTCGACGATGTTATTGTGGAGAAGCTGGTGCGAGAATTTGTTGATAAGCCTAAAGGTAATGTGTATCCCCGTGACTTCAGCGATTTTATAGATACTCCGAAAAATTTTGTGGTTGAATATAATGAGAGCACCAATAAGACTTCTTTTGCCGACTGGAGTGGCGTAGGAAATATGGCGGAATGCAATGGAAAGGTAAACAGCTTTAAGGCTTTATCTACCATTCCATTTAAATATGTTCATCTTGATAATATTTCGGATATTAAATACTTTTGCTCAGAAGCGTTAGAATCCATTAGGGTGGTTTGCAGTGAAAAAACCGAAAATTTTAAATGTTTAAGTCGATCCAAAAATTTAAAATCCTTATATATTGAAGAATGTAAGGCACTTGATTTGTCTTTGCTTACCGGTTTGCAGAATATTGAATCTATTACTATTAGGGAAAGCGAAGTCAATGGATTTAACGTGATAAAAAGTTTTAAAAAGCTCAAAATTTTTGAAATCTCCGATACGAGCTTTACGGACGTTTCCGGCTTAAGCAATCATCCGAGTTTGGAATCTTTAAGGTTTGATTATATTCCGGAAATGGATTTGTCATTTCTATTGACAATGCCAAGATTGAAGGTCCTAACAGTCGGTGGATTAGAGCGCGTTAATTCCCTTGTACAATTTCCTTCCAAAGCCATATATGAAGCGCTGACACAAAAAGGTGTAACAATCCAAACATATGGAAAGGATGGATGGGCGTAGTCAATAACCAGTGTGCAGAAAATTCAACTTTAGTACGATGTCCCTGCATGTCAAATATCCAGTGATTTCTGGGAGCGGATTGTTTCGCTCCCAGATTTTTATGGTGAATTCTGGTGCGTTATAGGATATATACAATATAATACAGCCCAAAATTTTTATTTTTCAAAAAATGATAGGAAAAAGTTGTAAAAACATGTCGGAATATGGTATAATTCTAAATAATAGAGAAATATCCGATAAGAGGGGCGCGGGGTTAGCGCGTTGGCGGTTGGGGCGGATCCGTGGAGATGCCGCCGGAGCTTTTCGGTAAATTGCTATTATTAGATGCCCCTGCCTCATCTGTCATCGGAAACACATTGTCCGGGAGGTCAGAGTATGATATATCCGGCTCATATTCGCCGTGACGAGAATGGGTGTGTGCAGGAGGTGCAGACGGTTGAGGTCCACTGCAGAAACTGCGCGCGTCTTGCGGCGCAGGAAGCCCCGCCCGGTATGGTGCAGACGGCCTACCTTTGCGGGCTGCTTCATGACATGGGCAAGTATACCCTAGCCTTTGCCCGCTACATCGAGCAGGCGTCACGGGACGAGTCTGTGCGCCGGGGCAGCGTGAACCATACCTTTGCAGGCGCCCGTTTTGCACTCGAAAGATGGCACACCCCGCCCTCGGGGAGCCTCCGGGACTTGACCGGCGAACTCATCGCCTTTGCGGCCGGCTCTCATCACGGGCAGTTTGACTGTATCGATGAAGATGGAAAGGACGGGTATCAGCACCGGCAAACAGCGGCGGATATTGGCTACGGGGAAGCGAAAGCGGCCTTTTTATCCCGGTGTGCCACGGAAGCGGAGTTGGATACCCTATTTATGGCCGCGGTCGAAGAAATGGCGCAGGCCATGGAGCGATTCCGACCAATTGCAGGCACAGACGAAGAGATGCTGTTCCAGTATGCGATGCTAAGCCGACAGATCCTATCGGCCGTCATTGACGGCGACAGGCGAGATACGGCGGAATTCTGTTTAGGGATTTCTACTCCCCACCATGTGAAAGAAGAAAGCGCTCTATGGCAGCGCTGTTTGCGGAAGGTGGAAAACCGCCTCCAATCGTTTACTGACGAGTCGGAAATCAATCGGGCCCGCCGGACGATTTCCGACCGCTGCAAAGCGGCGGCCAAGTGGGGTGCGGGCATTTACCGGCTGAATATCCCCACCGGGGGAGGAAAAACGCTGGCCGCCCTTCGCTATGCATTGGCGACAGCCGCCGAACATGAAAAGCAGCGCATAATCTTCGTGATTCCGCTGCTTTCCATTTTGGATCAGAACGCAAAGGTCATACGCGAGTATCTGGACGATGACAGGCTTATCCTCGAGCATCATTCCAACGTGATACAGGAAAAGTCCGGTGATAAGCTGGATGAGAATGAACTGCTGATGGAGACGTGGGCGGCTCCCGTTGTGATTACCACATTGGTACAGCTGCTGAACACGCTGTTTTCCGGCAAGCCCTCCTGCATCCGCCGGATGGCGGCTTTGCGCGACAGCGTCATCGTGATCGATGAAGTGCAGTCCGTCCCCCGCACCATGCTGTCCCCATTCAATATGGCGCTGAACTATTTGAGCGATTTCTGCGGAGCGACAATCCTGCTTTGTTCCGCCACACAGCCTTGCCTGGAGCAGACGGCGCATCCGCTTCTTTTGGCTCGTCCGAGCGATTTGGTGGCTTATGACGCCGCTCTCTGGAAGGCCTTTCGGCGAACAGAAATCTTTGACAGGCGCATCCCGGGGGGCTATTCCACGGAAGAACTGGCGGCTTTTGTTTCGCGCTGTGCCGACGAGCAGGGGAGCGTGCTGCTCATCTGCAACACCAAGGCCGAGGCGCTGGGTCTGTATCGGCAGCTGCGGCTGCAGCCAGGAACGTTCCATCTTTCCACCGCCATGTGTATGGAACACCGCCTTCGGACACTGCAAGCCATTCATGCGGCGCTGCACGATCACGAAAGAGTGGTCTGTATTTCCACCCAGCTGGTCGAAGCTGGGGTCGATTTTTCCTTTGGCTGTGTGATTCGGATTTTGGCGGGGATGGACAATGTGGTGCAGGCGGCGGGCCGCTGCAACCGAAACGGCGAGCATGCGGAGCGCGGGCCGGTATATCTGGTGAATTTGCGGGAGGAGCGCCTCAGCCGCCTGCCGGAAATTTGGCAGGCCCAAAAAGCGGCGGAATCGCTGCTGGCGGATTTTGCGGAAAATCCGGCGGCTTTTGACGGAGAGCTGACTTCGGATACGGCCATCCGCGCGTATTACCGCGCGCTGTACGCAGAGATGGACAATGGCGAACAGGACTATCCTCTGCCGGATCTGGGGACAAGCCTGCTGGATTTGTTATCGGTCAACCGGGTGTTTCGCAGCCGCTGCCGGACGGCCGGCGCGTATATCCTGGGGCAGGCATTTCAGACAGCGGGGAAGCGGTTTCGCGTGTTTGAGGACAACACCACGGATGTGCTTGTCCTGTTTGGAGAGGGGGCCCAGCTTGTTGCCGCTTTGTGTTCTGATAAAGCCAGATGGGATCTGGTCTATCGGGGGGAGCAGCTGAAAAAGGCGGGACGGTACACCGTTTGTCTGTACCAGTATCAACTGGACAAGCTGCGGGAGAATGGCGGCGTGTATTCTTTGTGCGACGGCACGATTCTCGCCTTACAGCCGGAGTTTTACGCGGAGGAGACAGGGCTCTGCCTGGAAGGTGAAAACGAACTATTTTTGGAGGTGTGATATGGAACACAGAAATCAGGTGGAATTTGAGGTGACGGGCGCTTACGGCCTGTTTTCCGATCCGGTGATGCGCGTCGGCGGAGAGAAATGCTCCCTGCAGGTACCAACCTACGAGGCGCTGAAGGGCATCCTGGCCTCTGTCTACTGGAAGCCGACGCTGATTTGGTACATCGATGCGGTACGGATCATGCATCCCATTCAAACAGAGGTGAAGGGCATACGTCCCATCGCCTATAGCGGAGGAAACGACCTGTCTTTCTATACATATCTAAAGGATTGCCGCTATCAGGTGCGCGCGCATTTTGAATGGAATGAAAACCGCCCGGAGCTGGCTGGCGACCGCAACGAGCATAAGCACCACAACATTGCCAAACGTATGATCGAGCGGGGCGGCCGCCGGGACTTGTTTTTAGGCGCCCGGGAATGCCAAGGCTACGTGACGCCCTGCGTCTTCGGGGAGGGGGCCGGTTGCTATGACCAGACGCCCGAGCTGGCCTTTGGGCTGATGTATCACGGCATCACCTATGCGGACGAGGCTTACTCCGATGACACGCGCGGCCGGATGAGCGTACGCTTCTGGTATCCGGTCATGCGTCAGGGGGTGATTGCGTTTGACCGGCCCGAACAGTGCCCCATTACCCGGCCGGTGCGGGAAATGGAATGCAAACCGTTCGGGGCTGCCTTGGAAAACTTTATAGGCGCAGAGGAATTTGGAAAGGAGGTCGAGTGAATGGGGCTGCTGCAAGCGGCATACCGCACCTATGAGACGCAGGCCGCGCGGGCGGGCGTGCCCTTCGCCGGAGAAAAGGAACCGCTGACCCCGTTGTCGCACATGATGGCCAACGCTCATATCGAGATAACCTTGAACATGGATGGCCATTTTCAGAGCGCCGTGCCGGTGCCGAAAGAGGATTGCAAGACCATCATTCCGGTCACGGTCGCTTCCGCAAACCGGACAGGCGACAACACGAAAGCCCACCCGCTGAGCGACCAGCTGCGGTATCTGGCGCCCTTTGGCGGCGAAAAATTTGCCGCCTATCTGGAACAGCTGAACCGCTGGGCGGATTCCCCCTACAGCCATCCCAAGCTCCGGGCGATCCGGCAGTATATCGCCGCGGGCTCCATTGTCCGCGATCTTGCCGCGGCCGGGGTCATCACACTGGACGAAAACGGGAATCCGGGCAACGGAAAAATTGAGGGCATTCCTTTTGATAAATGTCTTGTCCGCTGGCGGGTGGTCCCGGCCCCGGAAGGAGAGTCGACCGCCTGTTGGCGGGACAAGGCGCTGTTCAGCAGTTTTTCCGCGTTTTATGCTCACGAGCGCGAGGAGGAGGAACGGGACCTGTGCATGATCACCGGCGCCGCCGATGTCGTCTGCGAGATGCATCCCAAAGGGGTGCTGGCGTACAGCAACGGCGCAAAGCTCATCTCCGCCAACGACAGCACGGGCCTTACCTATCGCGGCCGGTTTACCCAGTCCAAAGAGGCGATCAGCGTCGGCTACGACGCGTCGCAGAAGGCGCACAGCGCCCTGCGCTGGCTGACGGTTAACCAGGGTGTCGTCTTTGGAGGGCGCACCTTTCTATGCTGGAACCCGGAGGGGGCCAGCGTCCCGTCCTTCGCCGTTTTCGGATTTTCCAAACAGGAAAAGCAGGAAAAGAAGGACTTTGTCAGCTACCGCGATGCGTTGAAAAAAACCATAGGCGGCTATCGGCAGGCGCTTCGGCCGGAGGCGGATGTGGTGGTGGCGGCCCTGGATGCCGCCACCACCGGACGCCTGTCGGTGACCTACTACAATCAGCTCATGGCCTCTGATTTCTTAGCGCGTATCGAACGTTGGTATGAGACCTGCTGCTGGGACAGCCGCCGCTTTGGGGTGCAGGCTCCGCCGCTCAAGCGTATTGTCGACTGCGCGTTCGGCACCGAACGGACCCAATTTTTTGAGACGGACGGCCATGTTCTGCGCGAGCAGATACAACGGCTGCTGCCCTGCATTCTCGATGAAAGGCCGGTGCCGAAGGATATTGTGCGCGCTTTGGTAAACCGGGCCGGAACTCCCTTGGCGTATCAGGGCGCCAACCGGGAAACGCTGTTGGAGGTAACCTGCGCATTGGTGCGCAAAGACCGCCATGACGATAAAAAGGAGGAATGGAAATTGGCCCTTGACACATCTAGCATAAACCGCAGCTACCTGTTCGGCCGCCTTTTGGCCGTGGCCGAGCAGGTCGAGCGCGCCACCTACGATCGGGAGGAAAAACGGGATCCCAACGCCATTCGTATGCAGGCGGTATTCGCTCAGCGCCCCCTATATGCCTGGCGTATCATCGAAGAAAAGCTCAATCCCTACTATGCGCGGCTATCCCCAGGCCTGCGCGCCTACTACAAGAACCTCATGGGGGAAATTTTGGACAAGCTGCCCGAACCGGACGACCCTGCACTGAGCCAAAGGCTGGAGGATGTGTATCTGCTCGGCTATTACCAGCAGCGCACGGCACTGACCAGAAAAAAAGAAAACACTGTGACGGAGGAGAATAACGATGAGCATTCTGAGCAACAAGGTTGATTTCGCGGTTCTGGTATCGGTCGCCATGGCCAACCCCAACGGCGACCCGCTCGACGGCAACCGCCCGCGCACCAGCTATTCCGGGTATGGAGAAATTTCCGATGTATGCATCAAGCGCAAGCTTCGCAACCGGATGCAGGATATGGGGCAGCGTATTTTTGTCCAGTCGGACGACCGCAGCGACGACGGCTGCAAGAGTCTCAGCGAGCGTGCCACTGCGGCGCTGGGGAAAATCAAAGATCGCAACGAATATGCCCGTATCGCCTGCGAGACTTGGATGGATGTGCGCAGCTTTGGCCAAGTGTTCGCCTTCAAGTCCTCCGATAAAAACGGGGTTTCCGTGGGGGTGCGCGGTCCGGTATCTATCCATCAGGCGGTGAGCCTGTCCCCGGTGGAGGTCAAAAGCCTTCAAATTACCAAAAGTGTCAATGGCGAACCCGGCGAAAAGCGAAGCTCTGACACCATGGGCAGCAAGCATATAGTGCGTTTCGGCCTGTATCTCGTTAAAGGCTCGATCAATGTCCAGTTGGCCCAAAAGACTGGTTTCACAAATGAAGATGCCGGAATTGTCCGGGAATGCCTGCGCACCCTGTTCGAAAACGACGCCTCCTCGGCCCGGCCGGACGGCTCCATGGAGGTTTGCAGGCTCTATTGGTGGGAGCATAACTGTCCTTGCGGCCAGTATTCCTCTGCCAAGGTTCACCGCTCCTTACACGTGGCTTTGAAGACCGGTGTGGAGCAGCCGGATTCCTTTGAGGATTACGACGTGACATTGGATACGCTGCCCGGGCTTGCCTGCGAGATCATCGATGGAGTATAAAGAGGAGGATTTTCTCCAGTTATCCGGCATCCAGCATTTTAAGTTCTGCCGCAGGCGTTGGGCGCTCATCCATATTGAAAATCAGTGGGCCGAAAACCTTCGCACGGTGGACGGTCAGCTTATGCACAAAAACGCTCATGACAAGAGCTATCGTGAAAGCCGGGGCGAGGTGCTTATCACCCGGGGAATGCATGTGTTCTCCGTCTCTATGGGGGTTTCCGGCGAATGCGATGTGCTGGAATTTCATCGGGACGAAACCGGCATTCCTCTTAAAGGCCGGGAGGGGCTCTGGCGGCCGTATCCGGTGGAATACAAGCGGGGCGAACCCAATGAACGAAGCGGCGACACCCTGCAGCTTTGCGCGCAGGCCTTATGCCTGGAGGAAATGCTGTGCTGCGATATTCCGGAAGGCGCGCTGTATTATGGGGAGATCCGTCACCGAATGGTTGTATCCTTTACGCCGCAGCTGCGCGATCAAGTGCGGGGCATGTTTGAGGAGATGCATGCCCTTTATCAGCGGGGATATACGCCTAAGGGCAAACGAAGCCGTGCATGCAATGCCTGCTCTCTGAAGGATTTATGTCTGCCCGGCCTGATGCACACACGCCCGGTAGCGGATTATGTCAGAGAAAGCCTGGAGGATATCGGATGAAGCATCTGCTCAACACGCTTTTCATTACATCTGAGGATATTTACTTGTCGCTGGATGGCGAAAATGTGGTGGCTAACCGGGATAAGCAGGCGGTGGCTCGTTACCCCCTGCACACCCTGTTTGGCATTGTTTCTTTTTCTTATGCGGGGGCTTCTCCGGCATTAATGGGTGCCTGTGCGCAGCGGGGCGTCAGTTTATCCTTTTGCTCACCCGGCGGACGTTTTTTGGCGCGGATCTGCGGAGAGAGCAGCGGAAATGTGCTGCTTCGCAGGGCGCAGTACCGGGTGGCGGATGATGCAGAGCTTAGCTGTGCCGCCGCGCGTACGATGATTTTTGGAAAGCTGTACAATTCCCGCTGGAGTTTGGAACGGGCCCGGCGTGATCATGGCCTGCGGATAAATGACGAACGGCTTAAGTCTGCGTCCGCTCAACTGAAAAATTTGCTTCCGCAGGTTGCCTCGGCCGCTCATCTCGATCAGCTTCGGGGCTTGGAGGGCGTCGGCGCCGCGGCTTATTTCGATGTGCTGGATGAAATGATTCTGAACAATAAAAACGAGTTTTTCTTTCACAGCAGAAGCCGGCGGCCGCCTTTGGATGCGTTCAATGCTATGCTGTCTTTTGCCTACAGCCTGCTTGCCAACGATTGCGCGTCCGCATTGGAGAGCGTGGGGCTGGACGCCTATGTGGGGTTTTTACATCGAGATCGCCCGGGGAGAACATCCCTGGCCTTGGATCTCATGGAAGAGCTCCGTCCCTGTATGGCGGATCGGTTTGTCTTAACGCTTGTTAATAACAGAATCTTGGCGCCGGATGATTTTGAGACGCGCGAAAGCGGGGCTGTTTTCATGACAGACAACGCACGCAGAATTTTTCTGAAAGGCTGGCAGGAAAAGAAAAAGGAAACGCTGACACATCCATACCTGGGGGAAAAGCTGCCATGGGGAATGGTTCCCTACATACAAGCTTTGCTGTTGGCGCGATATCTACGCGGCGACTTGGATGGGTATCCACCGTTTTTATGGAAGTGATGGGAGATGCTTGTTTTAATCACCTACGATGTCAACACAGAAGACGCCTCGGGACGCAAACGTCTGCGCCGAATTGCGAAGCAGTGTGTCAACTATGGCCAGAGGGTGCAATGTTCTGTTTTTGAATGCTTGCTGGATGCGGCCCAATGCCGGAGCTTGCAAGCAAAGCTCTGTGACATTATGGATAAAGAAAAAGACAGTTTGCGTTTTTATTATTTAGGGGATCGGTATGAGAAAAAGGTGGAGCATTTTGGCTGTAAGCAAAGCTATCGTCCCGAAGAGCCGCTGATTTTATGACGGTGCGAACAGGATGTGCACAGAAAAACGCAGGAGGTTCGCACCAGTTTTAAGCCTTATCTTTTCTTGGATTTAAGTCGAGAGCAAAGGAGGGAATGCTTTTAGGAAAATCTGCGTGCAGAATTTATGGTATATGGATAAATTCTCGCATAAAAAACATGCACTTTTGCTGTCGCTCCCCCCGCGGGGAGCGTGGATTGAAATGTCTCTGGCCCGATCGCTTATGCCTACAGTATTCGGCGTCGCTCCCCCCGCGGGGAGCGTGGATTGAAATCATCGTGGTCGTAAGCACCGGGGCGGCCGAGAAGTCGCTCCCCCCGCGGGGAGCGTGGATTGAAATTTTTGCCACAGGGATCAGCTCCGGCATACGGTCGGTCGCTCCCCCCGCGGGGAGCGTGGATTGAAATTTTCCGGTTCCACGGCTTAAATCCCCGTATTTTTTGTCGCTCCCCCCGCGGGGAGCGTGGATTGAAATCCATGTAACGAGGCTTATCATCGCCGTCTGGAAGCAGTCGCTCCCCCCGCGGGGAGCGTGGATTGAAATGAACTGAATATGACCGGTGGGGTCATAGTTGTAGCGTCGCTCCCCCCGCGGGGAGCGTGGATTGAAATTTTTTCTCGGTGACGTTGACATAACCGCTAATGTGGTCGCTCCCCCCGCGGGGAGCGTGGATTGAAATTTCCGCCGGCGCGTCTTCATACCACTGCACCACGGTCGCTCCCCCCGCGGGGAGCGTGGATTGAAATCGTAAGGGTTGGTCACGACAGGCTGGGCAATGGATCGTCGCTCCCCCCGCGGGGAGCGTGGATTGAAATATCTGTTCTTTTTTTCACAAAAACGATCCCCTTTTGTCGCTCCCCCCGCGGGGAGCGTGGATTGAAATAACGAAAACAAGTCTGCAAACGCGCAGGAATTTTCGTCGCTCCCCCCGCGGGGAGCGTGGATTGAAATAGCCTCCTGGCGACTATCGCATACCATGCCGATCGTCGCTCCCCCCGCGGGGAGCGTGGATTGAAATCGGACGCTGCTTCCATCTCTGCCCTATAAACCGTCGTCGCTCCCCCCGCGGGGAGCGTGGATTGAAATGCCATAAAAGTGCTTCTGAATTTTTTGGTAACTTTGTCGCTCCCCCCGCGGGGAGCGTGGATTGAAATTTCGATGTGCTGCTGTAACGGCCATCGGAAAGAATGTCGCTCCCCCCGCGGGGAGCGTGGATTGAAATCCTGATGTATACCGGTATCGTGCTGCCGGCCCGGCGTCGCTCCCCCCGCGGGGAGCGTGGATTGAAATTATGCCCCTACAATTAACAGTGCATTTGCCAATCGTCGCTCCCCCCGCGGGGAGCGTGGATTGAAATTTTTTCTCCCCCCGCGCCGACACCGAGGAAATACTGTCGCTC
>ENA-ORTH01000996-ORTH01000996.1-human-gut-metagenome-genome-assembly--contig:-NODE-996-length-31712-cov-3.509903_pt1 | contig 31712 bp, 28 predicted proteins | sample MGYA00241914_ERZ509192 | MGnify/ENA primary metagenome ERZ509192 (study PRJEB26280, sample SAMEA2338826) | human gut metagenome | biome: human gut; feature: human-associated habitat; material: faeces... | reverse complement strand
CCCGCCACACCCAAGAACAGCCCGACGGCGAACAGCAGCTTCACGTCCCCGCCGCCGAGCGAGGTGCGCCCCGTCGCTGCGTCGAACGCGAGGGAAAGCAGAAGCACGCCGCCTCCCGCGACGACTGCGCCGGCAAGCCCGTCGAGCGCAGAGGCCTGCCAGCCCATGCCGACGAACGGGGCGAACATGCTGCCGACGCCAAAGGGCGTAACGGCCTGCGAAGCGCCGACGAGGGGCATCGCCGCAACTTGTGCTTGGGCGACGGCACTCGCGGCGCTATTCGCAAGCGGCCAGACCACAAGCCCCGCCGCCGACGCCGCCATCATGAGCACCCATGTTCCGATAGCCGCGATCACGAAGCCGTTCGGAATGGTGAACGTATCGAAGTCCACGAGCGCGGCGGCCAGCAGCACGCACACGAGCGCCGCATAGGCAAGCCACGCCGGGCTCGCGCCGTACACGACGAGCAGCGCCACGAACACCGCAGCCAGCAGCACTTCCACCAGAACGTAGCGCACGCTCACACGTGTTCCGCAATGCCGGCACCGTCCGCGCAGGGCGATCCACGACACGACGGGCACCAGGTCGAGCGGCCCGAGCACGTAGCCGCACGAAGGGCAGCGGCTACGCCCCGCAAGCACGCTCTCCCCGTGCGCCTTCCGCCACGCCAGGCAGTTTACGAAGCTGCCGAGACAAGCCCCCAGCACGGCGGCGAACCCGACGAGGATCGCTGCCTGTGCCGGGGAGAAGATGTCAAGCGGGAGGGACAAAACCGACTCTCGAACGATCAGCTACTCCTTCTTTTCCACCACGAATTTGATATTGCCATTCGCGTCCACCTCTGCCTTCACGTTAAATGGACCAGCGATCATATTGCCGTCGCCGGGCGTGCCCTTGACGACATCCTTGTTCTTATCAACGTAGTAGTCGCCGGAGACTGCGCTTGCAGCAGCTTGCGGTGTAGCGCCCTTGGAGATTTCGTTCGAGTACTGAACCGCAGCGACTGATTTGACGTTGCTGATGTTGCCTTCTTCGGAGGCTTTCCGGGCGTTGTCAAGCGCACCCGTGAACGCCGGCACGGCGATGACCACCAGCAGCATGATGATCGCCACGACAATCAGCAGCTCGGCCAGCGTAAAACCGCCCTTGTCCTCCCTCATCCTCTTGATCATGTTTTTCATGTTCGATCCTTTCTCTCGCCCGACGGCTATCCGTCGTCAGGCGTGTCCGTTACTTCCGCACGGTGCCGATTGTTTTCAGCACCGGGAGGTGCTTTTCTCGCTACATCGAAGCATACATGGTAAACAGGGGCAAATACAGGGCGATCACGATAAAGCCCGCGAACAACGCCATGAGAACGAGCAGCGTCGGCTCCATGAGCGAAAGCGCTCGATCGGTCACGCGCTGCGTCTCGTTGTCATAGAACTCGCCCATCATCTCAAGCGATGATTCCAACTCGCCCGTCTGCTCGCCTACCGACGTCATTTCGACGAGTGTCTGCGGAAAATAGGCGCTCCCAGCCATGCACTCGCCGAGCATACGACCTTCCTCGAGTCCCGCCTCCATGCGGCCCACTTCGCGCGCAAGCACGTAGTTGTCCATGACGCGAGCCGTCACCGACACCGACCTCGTCATCGGCAACCCCGAAGCAACAAGGGTGGCCATGGTGTTCGCGAACTGTGACGCGCCCCCGTATACCCCAATCTTCCCAAGCAGCGGCAGCTTGAGCTTCGCTTTCGCGAACAGCGTCTTGCCCGATTCGGTGCGACCGAACAGCCTGACGCCTGCCACCGCCAACACGAGCACGAGCAAAGCGAGCGGCCACCACACGGCCATCCAGCCGGATACGCCGATAAGGAATTGCGTGATGCCGGGCATATCGGTTCCTAGCGACGACACCATGTTGGCCATGACGGGCACCACGAGCACCATCATGAGCGCGATGACAACCACAGCGATAATAAGCACGATGATGGGGTACGTGAGCGCACTCGCCACCTTGGCCGCGATCTTCGAGCGCTTGTCGAAGTAGGCGTGCAGCCGTTCGAAGCCCTCCGCCAGGCGCCCGCTCTCCTCGCCGGCGCGCACGGTCTCGATGAACACGCGCGGAAGCTCGGCGCCTTTGCTCTCGAAACTCTCGGCCAGCCCGTGCCCGCCCGCCACGTCATCCACAACGTCGGCCAGGACGCGCTTCAAATACTTGTCGGTGGTCTGGTCGGCTACCAACGACACGGCACGCGTAATGGGCAGCCCCGATTGCAGGATGGTGGCAAACTGGGCGCACATCACCGCCAGGTTTTTCGTCTTTGCCTTGGGCTTGGTAATGTCCATGGCCAACAGGTTCTTCGAGTCGCGCACTTCCTTGACGCTCTGCACCACGCGGCAGAGCTCGCGCGCCTTCTCCATGGCCTCGATCTCATCGTAGGCCTCCACCACGCCGTTCACGAGGTTGCCGGTCTCGGACTTGCCGCTATAGGTATATGTAGGCATTAGCGGACGTTCTTTCTCACGTAGTCGGTATCGTGCGCCGCGCCGACCGCCGTCTGCGCGTCGATAGAGCGGGCGCGGCAGAGCGCGATGAGCGCGTTATCCATCGTCACGCTTCCCGCAGCCGCCGAGGTGGCAAGCGAGCTTGCGATCTGGGGCGTTTTGCCTTCGCGGATAAGGTTGCGGATGGCGGGCGTCACCATCATCAGCTCGCACGCCAGCGAGCGCCCGCCACCTGTTCGCGGCAGCAGCTGCTGCGACAGCACCGCCACGAGCGTGGTGGATATCTGCATGCGAATCTGCTTCTGCAAGCCTTCGGGGAACACGTCGACCATGCGGTCGATGGAGTCCGCCGCCGACTTCGTGTGCAGCGTGGCAAGCACGAAGTGACCCGTCTCGGCAGCGGTGAGCGCCGTCTGGATGGTGTCCAGGTCGCGCATCTCGCCGATGAGGATGATATCGGGGTCCTCGCGCAGCACGGCGCGCAGGGCGTCGTGGTAGCTGGCCGTGTCCTGGCCGATCTCGCGCTGGGAGATGATGGAGCGGTCGGGCGTGTAGATATACTCGATAGGGTCTTCCATGGTGATGATATTCTCGGCGCGCGTGTGGTTGATGGCGTCGATGAGCGCCGCGAGCGTCGTGGACTTGCCGCTGCCCGTCTCGCCCGTCACCACCACAATGCCGCGCTGGATCTTCGGGAAGTCCATGACCGCCGGGGGCAGGCCCAGCGTCTCGAGCGGCGGGATGACGTCTGACAACAGGCGCAGGGCGGCGCTCACGTGCCCCTGCTGGCGGAACAGGTTCACGCGCACGCGCACGCCGGCGATGGTGTCGGCCCGGTCGAGCTCGCCAATGCGCTTGATGCGATCGAAGTCTCCACCGGCAAGTTCTTCGGCCAAGCGTTCGCAATCGTCGTGCGTCAGCGGCGCATCGCCGTTCGCTCCCGCATCGACCAGGCGCCCGTCCACGCGAAACTTCACCGGCAGACCGCAGACCAGGTGCACGTCCGACGCGCCCGCTGCACGCGCCGATGCTATGAGCTGTTCGATGTTCATGCGTTTCGCTCTCTTCCGTCGTCATCGGGCGCTATCGCCACCACGCCCCCTTCGCCTCGGCCTTTCGAGGCTATTCCCTGTCCGTTATGGTCTTGCGAGCTTCTTCCACCGTGGTCACGCCCGCTAGCACGAGCTCGCGGCAGCTGTCTTCGATGGTCTTGAACGTACCTGAACGCTCGATGGCGATGCGCAGCGCCTCGCGCGTCGCACCGCCGGAGACGGACTCGCGCAGCGCGCGGTCGAGCAGCAGAATCTCGAACACGCCCGTACGCCCACGGTAGCCCGTGCCGAAGCACATCGGGCAACCTGCTCCCTGGTAGAACTTCACATCGGCCTGTGGATGCAGGCCGACGGCAACAAGCTCGTCGGGGCTCGGCTGATATTCCTGGCGGCAGTGCGGACACACCGTGCGCACAAGCCGCTGCGAGACAATACCGCGGACGCCGCTCGCTATAAGATAGGGCGCTACGCCGATATCGACGAGGCGGTCGATGGTGGAGGCTGCATCGTAGGTGTGCACGGTCGAAAGCACCAGATGGCCGGTGATAGCCGCCCGCATGGCGATCTCCGCGGTCTCGCCATCGCGGATTTCGCCAACCGCTACGATGTCGGGATCCTGCCGCAGTATGGCGCGCAGACCGCTGGCGAAGGTCATGCCCGTCTTCTCGTTGATCTGCACCTGATTCACGCCGTCGATATTGTATTCCACCGGATCTTCGAGCGTAACAAGGTTCACCGCGTCGTTATTGAGTTCGCGGATCATGGTGTGCATCGTGGAGCTCTTGCCTGAACCGGTGGGACCCACGATGAGCACCATGCCGTTGTTCGCGCGTAGGAGCCGCCGGTACTTCTCAAGATTGTCGCCTTCAAGGCCGATACCCTGGGGGTTGAACAATTCCTCGTTCTTCTCGAGCAGGCGGATGACCACTTTCTCGCCGTGGATGGTGGGAAGCGTGTTGATGCGAAGGTCGATATCCTGCCTCTTTAAGCGGATGTTCGCACGGCCGTCCTGCGGAACGCGACGCTCGGACGTATCCATACCGCCCATGATCTTGAGACGCGAGATGACGGAGGCCTGCAGCTCCTTCGGCACGGTGAGGATGGTGCGCAACACACCGTCGATGCGCATGCGCACGTGCAGGTCCTCCTCGCGCGGCTCCAGGTGAATATCGCTTGCGCGCTCGGTGGCTGCGCGCTCGATCACGCTGTTCACAAGACGAACCGTAGGCGCCGACTGGGCGTCGGCGTCGTCGCCCAACGAGGTGGTGGTGAACGTGCCCTGCACGTCATCGGCGGTGGAGCGCACGTCGCGCCGCATTTCCTCGATGGCGCGGGCGGCGCCTTCGTTGCCGTACAGCGTCATGATGGCCCGCATGATGGCATCCTGCGTAGCTACCATGGGCACGACGCGCTTGCGCGTGGCGTTCTTGACGGCTTCGATAGCCATGAAGTTCAGCGGGTCGCTCATAGCCAGGAACACTTCCTCGGGAGACTGGCGCACGGGAACGACATTGTACTGGCGAGCGACGTTCTTGGACACCACACGGCTCATCTCAGGATCGAGGTCGACCTGCGACAAATCGATGAATTCGACGCCCAACTGCATCTGAAGTGCCTCGATAAGGCCCGCTTCCGTAATGACGCCCTCGGCTATAAGCTCGTCGCCCAGACGGCGCTTGCTCATCTTCTGCCGCTCCAGAGCGTGGGTCAGCTGGCCCTCATCGATGAGGCCCGCGTCTATCAGCACGTCTCCCAAGCGCTTGTATGCCATATCGTTGTCTCCTGATCCTACGTTCTTCGATGATCTGTCGATGCCGGGCACGCGGCCGCTAGGTACCGGCGGGGTTTACCCTGCCCACCGTCATGGCCTGTTCGGCCACGATCGCATCCCCGTTCTTCACCGTAATGGCGAATGTCCACGTGTTCGAACTCGCATCGTAGGACGGCACCGAGGAAAATCCCGGGGTTAAGCCGTTCTTCGACGGGATCAGCACCGTGGTTCCCGTCGTGCTCTTCATCACAATGCCGCTCCCATCCGAATCCATGGTAGCGGGAGCGCGCGTGGTCTCGCTGACGAAGCTCCCATCGGGGCTGGCCGAAAGCGAGAACGACAGCTCGTCGCTCACCTCTTGCACCGCCTGCGATAACACCATGCTGGCGTTCGAGGAGGTTGTGATGCTGCCGTACGCCGACAGCGCCGCACCGAGCCCCGCCGCCACGACCACGCACAGAAATCCGATGAATATGACGCTCACGAGCTGCTCGGCGAGCATGAACCCGCGCGTATCGCGCAACCGCGCAGCCAAACGGCTGCGGCAGCTCGTGGTTGCGCGCGTATCGTGCCACTCCCGCACGTCGCGCTGGGGCACGGCAAGGCGGTGCAGAGCGGGGCTACGGAATATTCGAGAAATGCGGCTCATGTCCCTAATAGCCTCTTCCCCCGACATAGCGCGCAAACGTCCCGTCGTTGGATGCGTACACGATCACCGGCACGGTTTGAGCGACGCCCCCAGCCGAGATGCGCGCCACGCCGCCGATCGACGTCGATCCCGTCGAGTCGTAAGTCTGCGACTCGGCAGCGAAATCAGCATCCTGCACAGAGCGGGTCTGCGCCGTGACACCGCTCGACACCGCAACCATGGTGGCCAGCAAGGCGGCGCCGAGCGCCGCGATAAGCAGCGCCATCAGAGCTTCGACGAGGGTGTCGCCGCGTTGGCTTGCGAGGCGCGCTCGCACGCTGCGTAGCGTGGCGCACAGACGCGAAACTGGGTTGAACTGCCAGACCATCAGGCACCTCCTCGATCGCGTTTCGTGATGACGGGCGCTTCGTAGGAGAACGAAGTCAGACGTCCCGCTTGATCGAAGGTGGGGACGCATTGCACAAGCACCGATTCCCGATACGATCCGTCGGTTGAGTTAGCAAGGGCGAGTTCGATCTTCACATTGAGGTCGGAGTCGACCGTGATCGTCCCGGCAACGTCGTTCAGCGCAGCATTGCCGTTCTCCAGCCGGACGGTCATGTCGGTCGAATACGGTTTGCTGCTATCCCGAGCGCTCCAAATGTCGCTCCCTTTGCTATTCCAGAACGCGATAGCGAAGGCAGCGTTCGTCTGGTCCGTTCTGCTCAAATCCACAACAACAGAACCGCCCTGGTTCGCATCGTCGACGTTCAGCACCATGGACGAGAATTGCGTTCCTACGAGTTGCGCAGCCGACCCGATGGTAAGCTCTGCCTGTTGAAGCGCACGGTTCGTCTGCACGGCCTTGGCATGCACCGAAGCCGCCGTCATCACCACCGACCCGATAATCGCGCAGATGAGGAAGAATACCAGCGCGATGACGATAGACGCCCCGCGTTCGTCGACCACCCTGCGGCTCACGATCGCAGAGCGATCCCCAGGTTCGACTCGGCAGCGAACAGCGTCTGTGTTCCCGGCGCTACGCTTCATCGCTCTTGCCAATCATCTTCGCATCGAGAGGCTCCTTTGCACCCTCGGCCTGCAGCACGATAGCGCTGCAGCTGTTCGTAGAGCCGACGACAACAGGACCGCGCGCCTCGCCGACAAGTCCGCCTGCATAGAGGAGATCACGTGGATGATCGGCCGTGACGATCAGATCCAACTTGTTCGCCGTCCAGCCTTCGATGGTCTGTTCACCCGAAACCAGCATCAAACCCGCAATGCCGCCGATGGATTCGGTTTGATGCGCCGCCGCACACGCCGTCACGGTCAACGACGAGTTGGCGGCCGACAGCGCCGTCAAGCTGTCCGTCACGGATGCCAGACCGGTCGCGTCGACTCTACCGACGAGCATCCCCATGTGCACTTCGTTCGTCTTCCATGTCCCGTCAGCGCTGCTGACGCTGATGGAAAAGTTCTCGATGCTGCTATGCACGATGCGCGTGTTCCAAGCGTTGCCCACAAGGCCGCCGATATTATGACCGGTGTTGTGCGTTGTGTTACCGCCAGTAGGGTTGAGGCCAGTGATCGAGATGCTCGCCACGCTGTCCGAGGTAAGCGTGCACCGGTCGATCGTGCCGTTCACAACAACTCCGGCAAGGCAGCCGAAAGCCGCATCGATGCTGTTCGTCCAAGCAATGGTATGGGAGCCGTCTTCTTTCATCTCGATGTTCTTAAGCGTGCCTCCGTTCACATAGGGAAACAGCCCCAGGCGGTGGTCTTTTTCAATCGAAAGCCGTGCGAAATATCCCCGGATAGCATGGCTTCCTCCATCGTACAAACCGCGAAACGGCCGGATGAACTGGTAATCATACGTCGATTGCGGAGCCGCGCGCATATCGATGTCGCGCTCCTGCAGGAAGGCATCGCCCATATACTGCTCTTGCACGCTGGAATCGCTGCCGTTCGGAGCGAGCGCGCCGGGGAACTGCAAGGCATGGCGAACGCTCCAAGCAGGCTGGGCTTTTCCGTTGCCATCGAAGGCAGTGGCGGCTCTCACCTCGCCGTTCTCGTGCGCGACAGCGCGCGCGAAGTTAAGGTTGAATGAGTATGTGGCCGTTTTGCCGCCGAAGGCGTACGTGATGGTTTTCGTTGACGTTTTCATCGATGCGCCGGTATTGAACGAGAACGAGCGGAATGCCCTGTCGTATATGGTCAGCGTGCCCTGCTCGGTCAAAGATTTTTCGAACCAGGTGCCCTTGGCGACGACTGGCTTGCTCTTGTCGCCCTCGACGAAAGGAACGATCAGGCGATATCCCCACGAGTCGATGGCAAGGCTATCGTTCAGCGTATCAAAAGCGGTCTGCGTCTCGCTCAAGTAACCGTAGTAGCCGGTTGAGCCGTCGGTGTACTGCTCGAAGTACACGAGCCCGATGCCCACCTTGACGTAGCTTCCCTTCAAGCGGTTGTAGCCATAGTCGAGCACGCCGCCGTAGGTGCCGACTAGCGTGCCGACGCCGACGTCGATCGCTTTGCCGTCTCGCGTCGTATCGCACGTCCAGCCGACGAAAACGTCCTCGTCGCTCTTGTTGACGCCCGAGAGCACCGTGGCATACCGGGCATCATCCTGCACGGTATAAGGCACGTACTGCATGGTGTACCCGGCAAGGGGCGCGCCTGTATCGTCGGCGTATTCGACCACGCGGTAAAACAGCCAGTCGTATTCGTCGTTCAGTTCGAAATCTGCTGCCTCCGTGCTCCGGCAGAAGTACTTTTTGCCGTCAATACCCGACTGCACGAACGCGGCGGGCTGGGCATCGAGCGCGCCGCTGCCGGCGGCAGCGCGATACAGCCACAGCACCGTGTTGGTCATCTCGGTGCTGCCCAAGCTCAGCAGTCCTTGATTCGCCTTGATGTTGTCAAACGCGAGTCCCGGCGCGATGGAATAGTAGACGCGCAGGCTATCGGAACCGAGGAACCGGTTGCCCGCGTCTCCGAGCCCGCCCTTGTCGCTCCGCGATACCGTCCACGACACGTCCGAAGACGATGCGCCGAATTCTTCTTCATACTGCTGCCGAATGGGAAGGTTGAGACCGTACCCGTAGCCGCGAGAGCCGGTGCGCTGCTTTTCCCGGAGAGTTTCCTTGAGGTTTCCGTTTCTGATGCAATCGTTGAAGAACGCCTGCACATCGGCCATGCGCGGAGCCGTGCGCACGTAGATTGACGCATTCTGATCGGCGTCGAGCAGCCCGAGGCTGCCGAGCGTCGCATACGAAGACGCACCGCCGTTTACAGCCACCGAAACGATGCCCAGATCGGCAACGTTGCGGCCCGCGATGTCCTCGTATGCGGTGCCCTGTACGTCGTACCAGGTCAGAACGTTCTCAAGATCGGCAAACCCCTTCGCCCATTCCCATTCGTTGTCACGCATATAACCCGCACGCGTATATTCGCCGTTGGCTCGCTGCACCCACAGCTCCCAGACCTGGTACTGGTGCGTGCTCTTGCCACGATAGGAACCGGCAACGACGCGCAGCTTGAGGGTATCGTCCCCGACGGCCCGGTCAGAGGAAATCCAGCCTCCTGCGTAAGACTGCCATCCTGCCTGCTTGTTGCGCTTGGCAAGCTCGTTGTTCGCCGCCGTCGCCTTCATCTTGAAGTCTTCGGCGATCGGCACAGCTTCGGCCTTGTAGATAGGCGATTCCGTGGTCGCCTCTACCGTCGGTTGCGTATAGCGCGCTGCATCGAGATAGCTTTCAAGCGCACCATCGACCTCCGTGTCCTCCACCGTCTGGGAATAGGGGGTGCTGATCATGAGCGTAAGCTTGCCCACTGGCGCAGGCCACTCGATGAATGCCGTAGAGGTGGCAGGAACACAGCCGTCGACGTTGGGGCTGATCCTGGTAGACGCTTTCGCCTCCACCGCATCGCCCGGCGCGAACCGCTTCAGCTCGGCGGCGATCTCCTTGCTTCCAGGGATCGCGCTTGCATCCTCGACGGCCCTGGCAAGCGCATTCAAATCGATGGAAAACACATTGCCTACCCCGTCGAGCGTGCTCTGATTCACCTGTTTGAGAAGATCCGAAGCTTTGAGGGTTATGCTCGTGGCATAGTCGCCCTGCGTTTCGTCGTCGTCCGCCCCCACGAGAGAAACCGTTACTGTCTTCGTTCCGCTCGAAAGACCCGCAATGCGCACCGCCGCGGGCTGCTCACCTTCGGCATGTTCGGTTCTCGTGAGGATCAGGCTCGTCTGCGTGGCGCCCGCCCCCGTGATGCCGTCAAGGTTGGGATCGCGGACCAGAAGCCGACCTGTCGATTCGTCGATCGAGATCACCGGGTTCTTGAGCGCAATAGCCGATGTCGCACCTGCGGCCGTCCCGGCGAACAGCCCGATCATGGGATCGTTCGATGTGCGAGCGCCGAGCGCGGTCGATCCGCCTCCGGCGGCGTAATATGCGTAGACGCCTTGAGCGCTATCCGCATTCGCACTTCCGAAGAATCCGGATTTTCCGTCGGCAAAGAACACGCGCACGACCGAGGCGGTTTGAGCATCAAACTCGATAACATACTCCGCGTCGCGCACATCCTCGTCGATAGAGAGCGAGGGAACGATGCCTGCGGACTTCGCCTCGCCGGCGGTCATATAGTACAGCGGTCGGCTTCCGTCTCCGGGCGCTGCGGTGGCTTCGGGGTATTTGCAGTCTTCGGCATGCGCCCCCTCTCCGCCTTGCTGAATGGACGTCCACCAGGTACCCGAAACTTTTTCACCGGTCATCTGAGCTTGAGCGGCGTTGGCTATCTGCTCGGCGGCATTGTTGAGTTCCAGCATGCGCATATTGCTCTGAGCGGCAACGATAGAAGGGATAGCGATGGCGACCAGCACGATAATGACGGCAACGGCCAGCAAGAGCTCCGCGAGGGTAAATCCCTCGGTATACCTTGCACGCCCTGCCACGATTCGCTTCGGTCTCGATTTACTCGCACGCCATGCCATCGGCTGCTATTCGCCTTTCGCCTGGGGGGTGTTATTTACACGTCCAGACTACCATATCCCTACCGAAAGGCAGGGGGCGGTATCGAGGTTGAAATTATTTCAATATCCCCTTTATCTTTACATGTTCGTTCGCGGATTGCCGTTACCGTCCGAGCCCTCCAACCGCCTTCTCGAGCGGGAGCGGCGCGGGCAGTCAGCGACGGGAGATCCCTTTCGATCAGCGATGGCACTTCGGTTGACGCCAGCCGTGGCACTTCGAGCCGATACGAACTATGAGGTGTTCGGATTATTCGGAGGAAGTTTCGTCAGGCGCCTATGCGTTCGCTCGACAGCCGATGCCGACGATCGTCTTCCGCTCGCTGCTCGGCATCGCGCACGAGAGCGTCGGAGCTGCGCTCGCCCTGCCGACACGGCTCCAACATGGACACGACATCATCGTATACTCGAAGAAGCTGCGGCATAAGCGCTCGCGCGCTTCCAAGATCTCCTGCACACAGGGCATCCGACAGGGCGGACGCCTGCCGGTACAGCGCCGAGAACGACAGATTGCCAGCGACGCCTTTCAGGCTGTGGGCCTCACGGTAGGCTGCTTCGGAATCGCCTGCTTCAATCCGGCGCAGCAGCGCTTCGACATGGCGGTCATCGAGAAATTTGATGGCAAGTCGCTCGTACAGCTCCATGTTGCCGTCGAAGCGGTCGCGGGCATCCGCGCAATCGATACCATGCTCGCGCAAAACATCCTCTCGAACAGCAAACACTGGCGATCCTTTCCCTTCGGTTTACATTGAAGCCGCAGCAGCCGACAACCGACCGTACGCCACGATGACGGCCGCTGCAGCCGACCGCGGACGCAGGCCGCACGCGGCCGCTTCACGTTCCTTATGCGAACGCGAAATCCAAGAGCAAGCGACGGCTACGCTCCCTCGCCGAAGACGAGTTCGCGTTCCTCGCCCACGAGGGCGGCTCGCGCCTGGTCGCGCAGATTGTTCACGCCAATGAAGAACTGGCGCATCATCACCACCATGAGGTACCGGCCCTTGGCGGTGAGCGTCAGCTCGTCGGGCGTATCGCGATCGAACGCCCCCGACGCCTTCATGAACGCCATCTCAACAGGCAGCCCCTGCTCGACGGTGCACCCAAAGTCGCGCTCGAACTGTCGTTTATCCAGCCGCAGGCCGAACAGCTGCATCATGAAACGGTAGCGCATACGATCGTGCTTGCTGAACGTCGTCGACCCCATGAGCGACATTCGCCCTGATGCGATAGCGGCGTTATAATCGTTGACGGAAAACGTATTCACGTACAACCGGTTGCCCAGATACGTGATACCCCCGCTGCCGATTGCCGGGTACTCCTCGTAATCGACCACGTACTCGTCGATCATTGCGCGCTGATCAGGCGTCGGCGAACCGCCGCGCGACGAATTGGGAACCATGGGCAGGAACGGCACCGCGCTTGCATCCTGGGCCTGCGCGACAACCGAAGGCACCCGCTTGTTGAATGTCCATGCGCTTCCGTGTTCGAACAGCGGATCGGAACCGCCGGCCAGTAGCTCAGAGACGATCTCGTAGTACGTCTTCTCGCGCGCATAGTCCACGCGGCCCACCGTGCGTGCGAGCGAGCGCGCCACGCTCGGACTGGCCATGAGCGGATAGAACGTCGTCTGGCTCGTCCCGCTCGCGATCACCTTCTCGATATCGCTGATGAGGATGTCTTCGGTCTGAGCGGGAAAGTTGAAGATCATGTCCACGTTAAGCGACGTGAAGTATGGGCTGGCCTCGCTGATGCGCTCGAGTATCTCGGCACCGCTGCCGTATTTGTCGTAACGGTCCATCTGCTTGAGCAGGCCGTCGTCGAAGCTCTGCACGCCCACGCTCAAGCGCTGCACGCGGCCCTGCAGCTTGTCCAAGTACGTCGGGATCAGATGATTCGGATTCGTTTCGCTGGATACTTCCTGGATGGAGAACGTTTCCTTCGCCAGATCGATGGTGTCGCACAGCTCGTCGATCATGATGGTGGGCGTGCCCCCGCCCACGTAGAGGCTGTCAAAATCGTAACCCAAATCCTTGAGCATCATCATCTCTTTGCGCAGATTCTCAAAATAGGGAACCGCGCGCTTCTCGGAAAACGGGAAACGGTTGAACGAGCAGTATGGGCATAGCCGCTCGCAGAACGGCACGTGCATGTATAGCATATAACGCTGACCCGGAACGGGCGCGGGAACCCGCGCATCATCGGTAGGCTCCAGTCTCAAATACTGTTTTGTGCACTGCCGTACGACGGCCGTGAGCATGCGTTCAGATAGCAAAACGATGACCTCTTCCGTTTGGTGCAAAACCGCAAAGGTGCCCCGAAGGGCACCCCCTGATGGTGCTAATCCCAGGCTTCTCGGCCGGCTGCAGCGCGTTTGCCGATATCGGTGCGGTACTGCTTGCCCTCGAAGTTGATGAGGTCGACCGCCTCGTAAGCGCGTTCGCGAGCCTCGTCGAACGAATCGCCGAGCGCTACGACGTTCAGCACGCGGCCGCCGGCGGTAACCAGTTCGTCATCGATGTTGCGCGCAGTGCCCGCATGGAACACCGTGACGCCTTCCAGCTCTTCGGCCTCCTCAATCCCCAGGATGACCTTTCCTTTCTCGTAAGCACCGGGATACCCTTCGCTCGCCAACACCACGCACACGGCCCATTGCTCGGACCAGCGCAGTTCAATATCATCCGGCCGGCCTTCGGCTACGGCCAGCATGATATCAACCAGATCAGCATCGAGACGCGGAAGCACGACCTGCGTCTCCGGATCTCCAAAGCGCGCGTTGAACTCGAGCACCTTCGGGCCTTCCGAGGTCAGCATGAATCCGCCGTACAGCACACCGCGGTACTCGCGTTCGAACGGCGCGCGAGCCGTCGCAGCGGCAGCATTCTCCATGACCGCCCGCATACCGGCCAGCTCGTCGGCATCAACGATGGGCACCGGCGAGTACACGCCCATGCCGCCCGTGTTGGGGCCCAGATCCCCGTCGAAGGCCCTCTTGTGATCCTGAGCCGTGGTCATGCAGAAGGCCTTGCCGCCCGTGACGAACGCCAGAAGCGAGCACTCAGGGCCATCGAGACACTCTTCAATGAGCACCGTCGAGCCCGCTTCGCCGAATGCGCCGTCGAAGCAAGAGCGCACGGCTTCCTCGGCATCCTCCAGATCATCGGCCACGATCACGCCTTTGCCGGCGGCCAAGCCGTCGGCCTTTACGACGATGGGAGCCCCCAGCTCGCGCACGTAGGCAAGCGCCGGATCCAGCTCGGTGAAGCTGGCGTAGCGCGCGGTGGCAATGCCGTTGGCGTCCATGAACTTCTTGCTGAACGTCTTGCTGCCCTCGAGTCGCGCACCCTGGGCATCGGGGCCGAACACAGCCAGCCCTTCTTTACGCAGCACATCGGCCACGCCGGCCACAAGCGGCGCTTCGGGTCCGATGACCACGAGTCCGATGTTGTGCTCGCGCGCGAATGCAAGCACGGATTGCCCGTCTTCCACATCCAAATCCGCGACGTTGTGCGCAATGGCCGCCGTACCGCCGTTGCCTGGCGCCACGTACAGCTCGTCGGTCTTCGGCGACTTCGCCAACGCCCAGGCGATGGCATGCTCGCGACCGCCGCCTCCCAACACCAAGATGTTCATGTCAGGTCCTTTCAAACCCAAAGCCCGTTCTCGTTCGCTCGTTCGTCGCGCCCAGCGCGCCGATGGTGCAGTGTTTCACGTGAAACATTTGTTCCTTCGTCGCACTTCTTTGAGGCACAATGTTTCCCGTGAAACATTTTGTGCTGCAGCTCATTCGCTCCCAGGTCGTTCGCTCACCAGCCGTTCGCAACGTCGGTGAGGCCTTTTGCAGCGCCCCGCTTTGCCGTGAAAGCCAGACGAAGCGTACTTCAGTGCGCGAGGAAGGCCTGGAGCGGCAAAGCGCGATGCTGCGAAGTCGCAGCATCGCGCCGTTCCGGCGGCCTGCCGGCCGCCAGACCCCCCTACCGATCCCAGCCGCGCATGATGGTCTGGTCGCGGTCGGGGCCCACGGCAATAATGCTGATGGGCACGCCGGTGATCTCCTCCAAATATTCCACGTAGCGCTGCGCGTTCTCGGGCAGCTCCTCGAAGGTGCGGCATTCGGTGATGTCGACGCCCTTCCAGCCGGGCAGCTCCTCGTACACGGGCTTCGCGTGGAACAGCACGCTCTGCTGCATGGGGAAGTAGTCGTACACCTTGCCTTCGCACTCGTAGGCCGTGCACACCTTGATGGTGTCGAACGCGGAGAGCACGTCGAGCTTCGTGAGCGCCACATCGGTAAGGCCGTTGACCTCGGCAGCGTAGCGCGCGATGACGGCGTCGAACCAGCCACAGCGGCGCTTGCGCCCCGTGGTCACGCCGAACTCGTGGCCCACCTTGCACAGAAGCTCGCCGACCTCGGCTTCCTCGCCCTCGCCGCCGTCTTCGGGAAAACGCTGCTCAGTGGGGAACGGGCCGCCGCCGACGCGCGTGATGTAGGCCTTCTGGATACCGAGCACCCGATCGATAGCCGTGGGACCCACGCCCGAACCCGTGCACGCGCCGCCGGCGCAGCACGACGACGAGGTGACGTACGGGTACGTGCCGTGGTCGATGTCGAGCAGCGTTCCCTGGGCGCCCTCGAAAAGTATCGATTTGCCTTCGCGCACTGCTTCGTTCAGCAGCTGCGCCGTTTCAGCCATATAGGGTTTGAGGATGCGGGCGTAGGGCAGATATTCCTCGCAGATCTCGTCGACCGTATAGGTGTGCAGGCCGTAGATCTTCTCGAGAACGGGGTTCTTCTGAGCGAGCACGGCTTCCAGCTTGAGGCGGAAGATTTTCTCGTCCAGCAGATCCTGCACGCGGATGCCCTTGCGGGCGGCCTTGTCCTGATAGCACGGCCCGATGCCGCGCTTCGTCGTGCCAATTTTGTTTTCGCCGAGACGCTTCTCATCCGCACCGTCGAAGTCCTTGTGGTACGGCATGATGATGTGCGCATCACAGCTGATTTTGAGGTTCTTGCAGGAGATTCCCTCGGCCTCGAGCATGGCCATCTCTTTGATAAGCACGCCGGGGTCCACCACCACGCCGTTACCGATGACCGGCACCGCGTTCTCGTACATGACACCGGAAGGCATCAGGTGCAGCGCCAACTTCTTGTCGCCGTGGATGACCGTGTGGCCGGCGTTGTTGCCGCCCTGGTAACGCACCACAAAATCGTACTCGCTCGCGATCAGATCGGTGACCTTGCCTTTGCCTTCGTCTCCCCACTGAGCGCCGATCAGAACCGTGCTGGGCATACGCGTCGCGTCCTTTCAGTGCCCCGACTCCGTGGGCGGGGCAATCCGTAACAACCCCTGCATTATAGTATATTTGCCCGTACGTCCCGCGTGTCGACAGCGTTTCTTGAGAAACGCGCAATCGGCCATACGGAGCGAGCGGGAGCGAAGGAGCAGCCGGATGCGCAGCGCAGGTAGAAGCGCAGGATGCGGACGGAAGCCCAAGGGCGTGCAGACGGGATGCCGCTCCAAGCTTAAAGCCGCACCAAGCAGGATGCGAGCGAATGAACGGAGTCGCGTACGAGAGCAGAGTGCGGACAGAAGCCTAGGAGCGCGCAGGATCGGGATGCAGGCCGACAGGCGGGCGGACCGTAGCTAGAGTCTCACTTCGTTCAACGTGGGGTCCGCCTCGCGCAGCGCCTCGACGATCTCTTCGTGACACGTGAGAAGTACCACTTGGCGCACACGCGCGAGTTCCGCGATCGCTTGGGCTGCGCCCGCGCGGCGCACCGAATCGAAGTTCACCAGGATGTCGTCGGCCAGTATGGGCACAGAACGGCCAACGTTGTCCGCCGTCATCAGCAGTGCGATGCGCAGCGCCAGATAGAGCTGTTGACACGTGCCGAGCGAGAGATGCAACGGATCGTGCGCGTTCTTCACAGCGTCGATCACGCGAAGGCGTCCTTCCTCGGTCATGGAAACCTTCGCCCAGCGTCCGTCGGTCATGAGGGCTAACAGTCTGCTGGCCTGGCGGTACACCTCGGGCTGGCTTTTGCTCTCCCATGCGGCAATGGCCGATTCCAGCATCCGCTTCGCAAGCAGCAAGCGAGCGTATTCGCGCGCGTACTCTTCCTGCTGCGTGCACGCCTGCTCGTAACGCAGCTTGAGCTCGTCGAAGTCCCGCAGGTGAACCGCCTGCGCCAGCTCCTGCTTCAGCTCGCCGTAGCGCCGGTTCAGAGCCTCGCTCGCCTCGAGAAGGCCGGAACGCTGCCGGGCCTTCTGGGCAAGGAGCGCATCGATAGCGTCGAGAGTGCGCTCGCCATGCGGAAGCATGTGCTCGAAAAGATCATCGCGCTGACGCTCGGCTTTATCAAGGCTATCCTCGAGCGCGATGCGACGAGACACGAGCGCCTGCTGACGCTGGCGGAACAGCCGTTCCTCCGCGCGAGCCTCGCGCGCTTCGTCAAGCAATGCGCGCGATTGCCGCAACGAGCCCAGCGCCGGCCCCAAGCCAGCAGCATCCAGCTGGGTGCGAGCGCGCTCTTGAAACGCCGCGCGGTTTTGCAGACACGCTTCGAGCTTCTTCTTGTCCTGAAGCATGATCCAGTGCGCATCTTGCTTGCGCGCTTCTTTTGCGTCGGCGGCCTTGTCGGGACGGAACAGCATCACGAGGGCCGCAAGGGTTACCACCACGGCGAACACCACAAGGCCCACGCCGAGCGCCGTAAACGAAAGGCTCGCGATCTCGCGACCGTGAATGAACAACGGCACGCCTGCGACCATGAAGACGAGCGGCAGCAGGATGGACAGCGCCACCTGGACATGGCGCTGACGCGCTCGGCCTTCGGCATCTTCAGCATCTTCCGCCTCAAGCAGCGCCTCGAAAGCGGCTTTCGAGGTTGCGAAGTTATCCTGAGCGAGGTCCACCGCATGCTCGCATTTCGCCTCTTCGGAGGCGAGCGCGTCAAGACGATCGCGCAGCGCGCGCTCGTCTCCGGCCGCCAGATGCATGAGCGGAACCAGGTCGTCGTCATGCTGGTCGCGACGCGTTATGGCCAACTGCTCCTCTTCCGCGACGAGCGCGGCGACGCGCTCGCGGGCCTCGGCTATCTCGTCGTTGAGCTTTTTCACCTGCGCTCGATGCGCCGAGAGCGCTTCGATGTCGGTGTTGAGCGCATCCAGGCGCGCCATCATCTCGTCACGCTGGGGCGCCAGATCGCGAAATTCCTTGTCTTCACGCTTGAAGCGCTCGGCTTCTTCGAATGCGACTGCCAACCGCGCGCGCAGTTCGTCCTGTTCGGCTTCGAGGCGCACAAGCGAGCGAACGGCGCCTGCCGAACGCGATGTGTAACCGGCCAGCAGCTCATCGATCTTCGCGAGCGCATGAGCAGGGGACGCCCCCGTGCCCGAACCTGCCGTAAGCAGCTTCGCCGTCATGTCGGTCGTGTTGCGCAGTGAACGCAACTCGTCGCTCGTGAGCGCGAACATGGTCTGGAACGTTTCCTTGTCGATATCCGCGACAAGAGTCGTGTCGCCCTGCAGGCCGTCGACGTTGCGTACGCGCGTAAGCTCTATCTCGTCGGCTTCCCCGAACTCGCCGAGTACTTCATTACCGCCGCCTTCGCTGGCACCGCGCTGTTCGCCCATGCCAACGGGCTCGGCAGCATCGGGGATAGCGCCGGCGCCGTAACGTTCGCGAACGATTCGGTTCTCGCCGGCGTCGCCTCGGTCATGAGCTCCGCAGTTCTCGCCGGCGTCGCGTCCGCTGCGAGTTCCGCGGTTCTCGTCGGCCCTGTACTCTGCGCGCGGGACGGCGAAGAACAGCGATCCCGCACGCTCGGCGTTGGTCGGCTTGTACGTGTTGCGGCTGCCGCGTGCATCCTCCCAGCCGAATAGCACGCCGCCGACAAATGAGGCGAGCGTAGTCTTTCCCGCTTCATTGCGGCCGAAAACGACGTTGAGGTTCGGCGTGAACGGGCCCACCACTTTGCCGGAAAAGGCGCCGAAGCTTACAATATTGATGCGTTCGAGGAAGGGAGGCCTCATCGTTCGTCCCCCTGAGAAAGCAGGTCGAGCACGAGGTTCTCGGCATCTTCGGCCAGTTCCTGTACAGCACGGATGCACGAACCGGGCAGCGGCACATTCTTCTTCAGGAACTCGTCCTGCACATATGCCACCTCCCCCTCGGCGTTGCCGCGCTGCGCTTCGGCGACCTGCAGGAACACGGACGGGAACAGCCCTTCGCTTCTGAGCGCTTCCTTGTCGCGCGGCTGCACCGTCGCATCGAGCAGCGTGTCGCAAAAGAACTCCGAATAGGAGTCGTTCACGTGCTTGCGCAGGTCGTCCAACACCCCGGGGCGTTCGAGAAGCGGGTGCAAAGACGTCGCGCCCTCAAGCGTAATGCGCGCCACCATCTGCTCGCAGTGAGCTTTGCCGTTCTCGCGAAACAACTCGCGCATGATCTTGTCGGCGATGCCGGCCAGGCTATCGCAATCGGATACGTCCACGGCCATGCGCTGCCAAACAACGCTGGCGGTGGGAATGAACTCCACGCGGTTGCGCGCGCCTTCCGTGAGCGTGACCTGGTACACCCCGCGCTCACCGGTTTCTTTCACGTCGCGGCCCTGGATGCAGCCCGAGAATACAAGCCTAGGATCGTCGAACGACGGGTAGGCGAGTTTCAGGTGGATGTGGCCAAGCGCCCAATAGTCCATGCCCGCGCGCATGAGCACTCGCGGCTCGACCGGGGCCTTCACCGGATCGACGTCCAAACCTGTGTGCAACACGCCCACTGCGAAGGGGGCTTCGCCCGCACGCGGATGCAGCTCGGCAAGCGCCTGTTCGGCAGCAGCTCGCGTGACGCCTTCGGCGATGCATTCGTCGATAGGCCACGTCTGATTGTAGTAGCCGCGCCCACCGATGATGCAGAGCGGTTCGCCCTCGCGCACGAACAGCTCGAAGCCGGGACGATCGGCCGGCAGCATGCGCGTGCTCGGCGGGAACGCGAAGAAGTCGCGCGTCCACGATGTGTACGGATCGTGATTGCCCGAAACGAGGTAGGATGGGATGCCCGCTTTGTCGAGGCGCTTGAGTCCCTCGAAAAAGTGCAGGTAGTCACCGTAGGAGGCGCGCGCAGAGTCGAATATGTCGCCGGCAATGACCACGAAGTCGACTTGACGGTCAAGAGCGGCGTCGATCACGCGATCGTATGCTTCGACAATGGCAGAGAACAGCCGGTTGGCCCACACGTCCGACAGCGCCCGAAGCCCGCGAAACGACGCGCCCAGGTGGAGGTCGGCAGCGTGGATGAATGTCAGCTGTTTCGGCATGAGCCTAGTGTAGCGCTTGCGCGGTTCGGCTGCGATCAGGCATAGGCCCCCACGCGTGAATCGTCGATGAAATCCATGAAGCGCGTGAACTCAGCGTTGAATGCAAGCTTGATATCTCGCGTAGGTCCGTTGCGGTGCTTCGCCACAATGAGTTCGGCTTCGCCCATATTGGGGCGGTCGTCGCTTTCGGCCTCTACCTCATCCATGCTGCGATCAATGAACATGACGATGTCGGCGTCCTGTTCGATGGAGCCCGATTCTCGCAGGTCGGATAGCATCGGGCGCTTCTTGCCGCGCATCTCGACCTGGCGCGAGAGCTGCGAAAGCGCAATGACGGGCATGTCCATCTCCTTCGCAAGCACCTTAAGGCCACGCGATATCTCGCCCACCTCCACCGCGCGGTTGCCGTCGCGGCGCGTCTGGGGCGGCTGCATGAGCTGCAAGTAGTCAACCACGATGAGGCCCTTTTCAGCGCCGCGCAACTCACGGCGAGCCTTCGCGCGCAACTCCAGAATCGAGAGCGACGGAGTGTCGTCGATGTACATGTCCAACTTCGAGAGCGTGTTCGACGCGTCGGCGATTGCCCCCCAGTCGGACTCCTGCAGTTGCCCGGCACGCAGCCGCGACAGGTTGACGCGCGCCTCGGAGCACAGCACACGCTGCACCAGCTGCGCTGCGCTCATTTCAAGGGAGAGAAACGCCACGGTCACGCCAAGCTTGGCGGAGTTGGTAGCCAGGTTGAGGGCGAACGAGGTTTTGCCTACGCCGGGGCGCGCAGCCAGGATGACCAGGTCGCCCCCACGGAAGCCGTGGAACAAATCGTCGACATCTTGGAAGCCGCTCGGCACGCCAGCCATGCTGTTTTTCTGCTCGGCAAGCTTCGTAATCTCGTCGAAAGCGTCAGTGAGCAACGTGTCCATCTTCTTGAATTCCGAGGACACGCGCTTTTCGGTGACGTTGAACAGAATCTTCTCGGATTCTTCGACCACCACTCCCAGATCATCGGGCGCATCGTAGGCGAGCGCGTTTATTTCAGTCGATGCTCGGATGAGGTCGCGCAAAATGGAGGTGCGCTTGACGATGTCGACATGATTCTGCCAGTTCGTGAGGGCGAACGTGTTGTCGGCGAGTTCCACGAGATAGGGTTTGCCGCCCACCGCCTCCAGCTGGCCCATCGCTTTGAGGTTGTCGGCGAGCGAGATGTGGTCAATGGGAATGTGGCGCACGTACAGGTCGATCATCGACTCATAGATGCGCTGGTGGGCAGCGCGATAGAAGTTTTCCTTGACCAGTTTTGGCGCCACTTCCTCGATAGCCTCTTGGTTGAGCAAGCATGCCGCCAGCACGGACTTCTCCGCCTCGATGTTCTGCGGCTCCATCTTGCGCCGGTCGGTGACGGTGGCCTCATCGGGTGCAAAATCGGCGTTGTAAGGCGCGTTCGGGGACATGCTCTCTTTCCTCTCAGCATATGCGGGATGCAGGGCAAAGCCCTATGATACAACAACAATAACTGCAGGTCGCCACCTATTTTCGACGCGAGCGAACACCTCCGGTTATCCACCGCCATAAGAAAACCCCCTTCGTGCCCATCAGGGCGAAGGGGGTTTTCCACGTTTTCCACAACTTTGCGCGGTGGAAAACGTTTTTAAGCAGATCGTGCTATTCGGCAGTCTCTTCGGCCGGAGCATCAGCCTCCGGGGCCTCGGGGGCCTCGGGAGTCTCTTCGACAACCTCGACGTCCTCTTCGACCACCGTCTCCACGAGCTCGTCTTCGGAGCCCACAACGCGCAGTTTCACCGTCGTCTTGATGGTGCGGTAGATGGAGATGGACACCTCATGCTCGCCAGCCGTCTTGATAGCCTGGCCAAGCTCGATGCGGCGCTTATCGACCTCGATACCGGTGCTCTCCTTGAGGGCCTCGGCGATCATCTGCGACGTCACGGAGCCGAACAGCTGGCCCTCGTCACCCACCTGGGCGACGACCTTGATGAGGGCGCCGTCAAGCGTTTCCTTCATCTTGGTGGCATCGGCAACGCGATTCTCCTCGCGCTTGGCGATGTTGTGCTTGCGCTGCTCGAGCTGCTTCAGGTTGCCTTTGGTCGCGGGAATCGCGATGTTCTGGCGGAACAGATAGTTGTTGGCAAAGCCGGCGGCCACGTCGACAACGTCGCCTTCGCCGCCCTTGCCCTTCAGTTCTTGGAGCAGGATGACTTTCATGGTTCCTCCTTGCGCCTAGCGGCTGCGACGGTCGCCGCGGCCGCTGATGGCGGGAACCGCATAGGGCATCAGAGCCATCTCGCGAGCGCGTTTCACGGCGTTCGCGATGTCGCGCTGGTGCTGGGTGCAGGCACCCGTCACGCGGCGCGGCTTGATCTTCCCGCGGTCGGTAACGTATTTGCGCAGCATTTGCGTGTCTTTGTAGTCAATGTACTGCGTGTCCTCTTTGCAGAACTGGCAGTACTTGCGACGCGGCTGCTTCGCGTAATCGGACATTTCAAACCTCTTTCGTGTCGCTTAAAACGGGATGTCTTCGTCGTAGACCGAAGAAGAGGCATCGACAACCGGCGGAACCGCCGCAGGAGCGGGAGCCGGAGCGGCTGCAGGGGCAGCATAGCCGCCGCCATACGACGACGAATCGCTGTTGCGGCTCGACATGAACTCCAGTTCGTCCACGATCACCTCGAGCTTGCTGCGCTTCTGCCCTTCGCGCTCCCACTGGCTCCAGCGGAGCTTTCCCTCGACGGACACCTTCGTACCCTTGCTGAGATAGCGCGAAAGGCTCTCGGCACGGGCGCCGAACATGGTGCAGTCGATGAAGTTGGGGTAGTCCTCCCATTCGCCGGTCTGCTGGTTCTTGCGACGGTCGTTGACCGCCACGCCGAAACCGAGCACGGGAAGGCCGCTGGCCGTAGAGCGCAGCTCGGAATCCCTTGTAAGGTTTCCGCTGATGATCACTCTGTTGATGCTCATGTTGTCTACCTCTTCTCACATGCCAGGCCCGAAAGGCTTCGGGCCCGAAACGTCTTTTCTAGTCGCGATCCGGACGCTTGACGATCATGTGACGCGCGACCGCGTCGTTGATACGCAGGATTCGATCGAGTTCTGCAACATTGGCGGGATCGGCATGAAAATCGATGAGAGTGTAGTCACCGTCGGTCAGACCGTTGATCTCGTAAGCGAGTTTGCGCTTGCCCCAGTTGTCGACGTTGTCAATCGTGCCTTCGCCCTCGGCGATCGTGGTCTCGATACGCTTCATAACGGCGGCGCGGGTTTCTTCGTCGATAGACGGAGCGACAAAAAACAGCAATTCATAAGCCTTCATCAGCTCACCTCCTTTGGACTGTACGGCCCCGGTGCTGGTGAAGGCACACTACCCGGGGCAGGATTAGCCTGACTATTCTAGCAAAAGGGCGAGCACACGTAAGCCGCAACCGATCCGCTCATCCTTTTACACCGTTTCGCCACACTTCATGCACCGGCTCCGCCGACCCCCCGAGCCTTTGCGCCAATCTCCCATCAGCGTTCCGAATCCTTGCCCGATCTCGTATCAGCGTTCCGAGTCCATCCCGCCGCCTCCCTATGCCGAGTTGCGGCGGCGGGACAACGCCTTGTCCAGCCAACGTCCGAACTTCGCAAATCCATACTAGCAAGCTCAAACAGCGCTCCGATGGCGCACGTCAAACGCGGCGGGACGCTACATTCGACGCGGAACCGCCGCCGAGATGCTGCGAAATCAGCGTCCACCTGAAGCATGTCCAGCGCACACCTAACGGGCATCCAGCGCGCGTCCAACGTGTTTCTAACACGACAGCCAGTCCCCGCGCACTCAGCCTTCGTTCGACCGACGTTCGTGCGACCGACGTTCGTGCGACCGGCTCTTGTTCGACGAGCAACGGTTCGCGGGCGCTTTGCGAAAAAGTCGGTGCCGTGGTCGACGAGCAGGACGAAGCGCCACCGTAGGAAGCGCAAAAACGCAGGATGTTTCACGTGAAACATCCTGCGTTTCAAACTTCGCGGAGCAAACTGAAACGACCGCAGGCGCGAAAACGAAGGTCGGGTTTCGGAGGCCTGCGGTGGCGATGCAGTGGCTAGGCCTCGGGTTTTTCGGCATCGTCTTCGACAGCGTCGTCTTCGTCGTCGAGGTATTTCTCGTCAATCTCGTCATCGTCGTAAGCGTCGGCGCTCTTGAGTGCGACCATGAAGTTCGGAGCCTCACCGATGTAGGCAGGCTCTTCCTCGAAGACAAGCGCACCGTCTTCGTCGGCTTCGTACAGAAAACCGACGGCATAACCTTCGTCCTCGCCGGGCACGCCGCCCTCGGCAATGAGCGCATCCTTCGTACCATCGTCGATCTCGACGTACCCGTCGTAGCATAGGGCGTAGGCGTCCGCACCGCGCGCATTCTGCACCGTATGGCGAGCGAAGTTGAAGCACTCCTCGGCTGTCTCGCCGGGATGATTCTCAATGAAGAGGTTGTCCTTCACGACAAGCGCCGTGTACGGGATCACGTCCTCTCCCTGAAGCATCTTCTCCTTCGCTTCTTCAAGCGAGAATAGCAGCACCTTCTCCAAAATCTCAGGAATCTCGGGAACCTGCACGTCGGAGCTTTCTACTACGCGATCGGCCATAGCCTCGTCCTTTCAATTGCGGTGAGCGCGGCGCCGGACAACATCGATCCCCGGAGCGGTCGCGCGTGCCAGGAACCCGGTTTCAGCTCCATGCTTTCCTGATCGACAGCGGCCCAGATGGAACAGGCATGCCGAACGCGGAAACAAGCGGCGCGCCGAGCACGGAGCATTTCGGGATACCACTCGCTCGCCAAGTGGCGAAGCGCACGAGCATCGGTCCGAACAGCATCCGGTGCCACGCTTTTCGTTGCCACTCAGTGTAGGGGTTGGTGTACTTCGCACGCAGAAGAAAGCCCGGTTATTCGGCGTATCTTCAAATTTCGACGCGCATGACCGAACGGGCGATAAACCAACTCCGCGCACAGGAGAACCCGTGCAGACATCCCCTCGTACAGCGAACAGACTCCAAATAGCAGATAATCATCGGATGGGGATGCGGAAGACTTCGCGCACCCCGATCGAGCGCGAGGCGTGCGAGAACGAGAAAGGAATTCTCCCGATCTGGCATTTTTGCAGGGAGAACCACCAAGGCGGTTTCGCTGCCCCGATTCCATTTTCCCGAATTCGACGATTATTTGCCACCGCACCCACGTCAAGAATAAAAGCTGCAGAACACAGATCGCTGATTCTCCTCAAGCCGAGAAGGCGGGGATTCTTCGTCGCAGATAACGATGCGCTACATTTGGGGCCTAGTGATGGCGATGGCAGCCGCGGTGGCAGGAGCGATGCCCGCGACGACCCTTCTTCTTGCATTTGATGCCTTTATCCTTTGCTGCAAGAATAATCTTCTCAGTGATCGTATTGAGCTGGGCTATCTCCTCTTCAGTGAGGCACGAAAGGATCTCTTCGGCAGTGCGGTCATTGGCTGCGAGACGCTTTTCCGCGACAGTGCGCCCCTCATCCGTGAGCTTCACGATGTAGGTGCGCTTGGCGTCGGCGCCCTCAATGGCGACGAAATCGTTGCGCTCGGCCTTCTTGACGATATCCTTTAGATCGCGTCTGCTGATGCCGATGATATCCACCAACTCGCGCTGCGTGGCAGCGCCGTCGCGCTCAAGCAGCGCGCGCATAAGCGCTCCCTGACCCTTCTTGAAACTTTTCGGCCCGTTTTTGTGAAATGTGCGGCGTACGAACTTGTCGGCTTTTTTGAGCTGGTTCAATGTGGCGGTCGCTTCATTCATGGAGGACTCCTTCTTCGATGTGCGCCTATCTTCGCTTTGCCCGTCTCGCATTCACTATAAGCCCCGAGCACGGGTATGCGCCTATTCACGAGAAGAAAATCACTCTTCAGACCCGAGAACCAGTCGGCCCAGGACGCCGCGGCCCCGAGCACGGGCGGCAGGGCGGCCCGTCCCGTGCCCTCCCGGGCGAGCCCACGGGGCCCGAGGGGCTACTCGGATTCCTGGGGGACCTCCACGTTGTAGGAGGCGTCTTCGGGCATGTCGTTGACGACGATCTCGGCCTTCGACTTGAAATCGGCGAACCAGTCCCGGTAGCCGCCGTCGGAGGCTTCGCTTTCGAAGGAGGCGCGCGCAGCCTCCAGGAGGGCCTCGGGAACCTGGCCGACCTCGGTCAGGCCGCCTTCGGGGACGTCGAACTCATCGGTGCACATGACGAGGCAGACGCCCTCTTCGGTCTCGAACGGCTCGCTTACCTCGCCCGCCTCCAGGCCGGCCAGCGCCTCGGCGTAGGCCTCCCCCACCGGCGAGAGCGCGTCCCATCCCCTGTCGCCGCCGGTGGCGGCACCCTCGTCGGCGGCGCGCTCGTCGGCGGCGTCGGCGAACTGGACCTCGCCGGATTCGACGGCGGCGCGCAGCTGCTGCGCCTCGTCGGCGCCATCGGCTGCGAACAGGATGCACGAGGAGCGCTTGGCCCCGTCGTAGCCGGCGGCCCGCTCGAGCAGCTGCCCGTCGTCAGGTGCGGCGGCCTCGGCGAAGGAGTCGGCGAGCGCCGTCTTGAGAAGCGAGAGCTCCACCTGGGCGCGGTAGGCCTCTTCGGTCGTGTGCGAGGAGGCGAGCGCCTCGCGCCAGGCCTCGTCGGACTCGTAGCCCTCCTTCGCCTTCTGCACGGCTTCGTCCACCTCGGCGGCGTCGGCCGACACGCCGCGCTCGCGGGCCGCCTGGCGCACCAGCTCCTCGTCGACGTAGTAGTCCACCACCTCCTGGCGGACGGATTGCGGGGTGTAGCCGTTGTCGGCCAGCCACGTGGCCCATGCGCCGTCGTCTTCCAGCGACGAGGTCGCGCGGAAGTCGTCGATGTAGGCGGCGACGGTCTCCTCGGCGACGGGCGTCCCGTTCACGGTGGCGGCCGGTGCGGCGCCGCCGCAGCCAGCCAGCCCGATCGCGCAGCTTAGGGCAAGCGCCGTCGCGATCACCGCGCGGGCGGGATTCGATGCTTTCATAAAACGTTTCCTTTCTCGTGCGGGGAAAGTTCCCCCTGTGTTTTCGGGATGGGCCGCCCTTCGCAGCCGGCGGCGTGCTCGGCAGTCTCGAGCAGAGCGAGACCGGTCCGGGTGATCCGGTAGGAGTTCTCGGCCGAGGCGCCGTTGGGGTGGGTGCGCCGGGTCGCGTCGAGCGCGCCTTTGCGGACGAGGCGCTGCAGGGCGCAGCGCGCCTGGCAGGCGGAAAGCCCCGTCTTCGCGGCGACGTTCGCGATGGACACGACCGCGCCGCGCGGCCCGTCTAGGTGCGCTTGCACGCAGGCCAGGACCGCCAGCTCGCGCCCGGCCGACACCGACGACTTCACTCGCGGCACGGCCGTCGCCCCACATCCCGCCCGTCCGGCTTGCGGGGAGCCTCGTCGCGGCGCGGGCCCTCCCGCCTGCGGGCCTCGACGGGCCCGGGGCGAACCTCGAGCCTGCGGGCGGCGGCGTCGATCTCGTCTTGGAGGACCTCGTAGCCGGCCTTCGTGAGGACGTAGCGGTTCGCCCGCTGGCCCCCGTCCTCGTCGAAGCGCGCCTCCACCACGATAAGCCCCTCGCCCTGCAGCGCCCGGCAGGCGCTGCGCACGCGGCCCTCGGTGAGCGCGAGCGAGCGCGTCATCAGGCCGAAGGACGTGCCCTGGCCGGAGTTCTCCTCCGCGCGGACGGCCAGGTACGCGAGCACGCGCATCCTGGTCCTCTCGAGCGTCTTCCTATCCGTGCGAGCCATGTCTGTCCGCTCCTTTCAAACGCGCTTTACGAAACCGTCGCCTTGATGACGGTGCGGACGCTTCTTGTGCCCGCACTGATGGTCTGCGCGGGACCGATGGGCGAGGCGGACATCGTGAGCGTATCGGCCTCCCCGGGCCGGATGGATCCGGTGAGGAGCACCTCGCCGGAAGCGCCGCCCACGGCCTGCTTGATGTTCTGGCCGTTGAGGGAGAGGACCACCTCGTCGAGCAGGCGCTGGTCGTCGGTGGTCTCGTAGAGCGCCAGGCGCACCGCCTTGGTGGAGCGGCTCTCGTTTTCCACGGCCACGCTCACGTCCCGCGTGCCCGCCTCGTCCAGGCGGCCCTCCTCGTCGGTTTTGATGGTCATCTTGATGTTGGAGGGCAGCACCACGCTGATGACGTCCTCCACCTCGCCCACCTTGCCCGTGAGCACCGTCTCGACCGCCGCGCCGTCGCGGTCGATGATCGCCTCCGCGCCGAACGCGGGGGCGGCGCAGGCGAGCGCGAGCGCGGCCGCCGCGCAGATCACCCTGCCGGGCGCTGCCCTGTACGTCAGTCTTTCCATGTCAGCCTCCCACCTTCACCTTCACTCCGGCAGCCACCGTGCCGATGTAGCTTTTGTCGTCTGTCCTGTACGCCTCCACCAGCGCCGTGCAGTCGTACTCGCCGGTGGGCACCATGGCGTCGAGTGCATCTTTCTCCACATAGGTCCCCGGCTGGAGCAGCCCGGTGGCGTACACCTCCTCGCCGGTGTCGTCGCGCACGAGCCTGAGCCTTGTGTACTTGGCGTTGCCGGCCGGGTTCTCGAACATGACGGCGCCCTCAGACGAGGGGGTCTCGAACGCCATGCGGGTGTTGACGGAAAAGCCGATCATGCCCTCGTCGAGCGCGCGCCGATCCTTTTCCGAATCCTCCTCGCCGAAAAGCGCGCCCACCACGATGTTGCTCTCCATGTCCTCGTCGGGCCGATCGTGCAGAGCACACCACGCGCACGCGAGCGCCACCGCCAGCAGCAGCGCGGCGAGCGCGGCGATGCGCACACGCCGGGCGCGCCGGGCGTCGTCGGGCGGGTGCGGAAAGGGCGCGGCCATCAGCTGCTCTCTTTCCGCGATCCGCCGCCGGCGGCCTCGGGGCCGGGGGCGGGGGCGTCGGGCGATCCGGGGGCGTCAGCCTGCGGGGCCTCGGGAGCCTGCGGGGCCTCGGGAGCCTCGGTCTGCGAGCCGTCGGGAGCGTCGGGGCCGGGGGCGTCAGCCTGCGAGCCATCGGGCGATCCGGCCTGCGGGGCGTCGGGGGCCTCGGGGGCCTGCGGGGTGTCGGGTTCGGGATCCTCTTCCTCGTCGCGCTTCTTGCGGCGGACAAGCAGGATGACGAACAGGACTAAGGCGAGCAGCGCAAGCAGCGCCGCGAGCAGCCACGGCCAGGGGCATGCCGAGCCCTCGTCGGACCCATCGGACTTATCGGAGGCGGAAGAGCCGGGCTTCGCGGCATCGCCCTTCTTTGCGCCAGGCGCAGACGATCCCGCGCTATGCGGCGCGGCGGCATCGCCAGGCGCGGCGGCATCGTCGGCGGTTTTGGATGCGCCGTCGCGCACGTCCACGGTGGGCATGGGGTTCGCAGGAGGCCGCGTCGAGCCGTCTTCGCCACCGACGTCTGGCTCACGCGAGGGCCCGGGGTCTTCTGCGGGCTTGTGCAACACCACATGCCACACCTCGCCGGCCAGGCCGTGGCACACGAACCGGGCGGTGAACGTGCGGTAGCCCGCCTTCGACACGGACACCGCGTAGGAGGCGTTCTTGGACAGGCCGGACACGCGCACATCCCCCTCAGATCCGGTGGTCTGCGAGGACGACCCGCCCTGCACCGTCACGGACGCGCCGGGGACGGGGCGCCCCGAAACGTCGAGCACGTGCACCTTCGCCGCGTACGTGACGGCCGGCGGCTTGGGGGCGTCCACCTCGACCTCGATCGTCACCTCCACCTTCGCGTCCACATCCACATCCACGTCGGCGGCCAGGGCCTGCAAAGGGGCGCCCGATGCGAGCGGTACCGCCAGCGCGGCGACAAGGCACGCAAAAAGAAGCGGTCTCGCCGCCGCGCGGAGCCCGCTCGCCGGGGCCGTCCGCGCCGTTCCTTCTGCCTGCCTGGTCATGGTTCTACCTGCTTTCAGTCGCTTGGAGCCGGATCCCGGGGCGTCCCGGGGGCCGTTGATCGTGCAAATGCCTTACGCGGGGCATCTTCGGAGCGGGCGGCGAGGGGACATCCCTCGCCGCCCGAACGGTTTCGAATGCCTCGGAGCCAGAAGCTAGACCGTCGGCTTGGTGGAGGTCACCGTGAACGTCGGCTTGATCTGGAAAGAGTCGCCATCGGTCCATCCGGCCGGGTTGACCTGGCCGTAGATCATCATGGCGTCGGATTCTTTCGCTGTCGTGCCGTCGGTGGAAGCCTCGATCTCGCCCTTGTTGTCCTTGTTGAACGGATAGTACTTCGTCGTCGAAGTGGTCAGCCAGTCGGTGTCCGTGCTGAAGTCGGCCGGCGCTTCGGCGACGGACTTGATGCCGATCATCATCTGATCGCGGTTCGACGCGGTGTAGGTGGGGGCGGTGTTTTTCAGGTCGGGCGTCACCGTCGTGCCGGGGGTGGCGGCCGACGTCGCGGCCACGCCGGAGATGTAGGCGTACACCTTCACGCGCGAGAGGTTCTTCACCTTGTAGTTCGTGGGGCTCGTGAACTGGCCGTGCTTGTTTGAGGTGGTCGAAGCGCCGGAGCCGGTGTCGCCTGCCGCGGCGTCAGCGACACCCGCCGTCGCGCCGGGGTCGACGTTGAACGCCACGGTGGTGGGCATACTCACCGACAGCGTGGTGGCCTTGATGGTGCCGGTGAGCGTGGTTTCCGTGCCGTCGAGGCCGATGGTCTTGTCGGTTTCGGCCTTGGTGCCCGTCGAGTCTTGGGTCGCCTGCTCCGATCCGTTGTAGTTCGCCGCGAGCGCCGTTGTGGGCACGCATATCGCGGACGCGAGGGCGACGCTTAGCGCGAGGGCCCCTATCTTCGTCTTTCTCATATACCTTCCTCCTTCATTGCAGATGCTCTCCCCTTGCCGGGGCTTCGCTTGTGCGGCGCGGTGCCGCTTCGTCCCGCTCATGCCAGACGCACCACCTCCCTTTTTCCGGGAGGCTCGCGCCCTGCGCCGGGCGGGCCGGCCCCTGCGGGCCACAGATGCGTCGTCCTTTCCATGCAACGCCCCCTATCCCTGCACGTAGACCGTGATCTCGGCGGCCGCCTGGCCGATGGGGGCGTTGTCGGAGAGCTTGTAGGTCTCGAAGTAGGCCGTGCAGGGGTACTCCCCCGGCTCCAGATCCGCCTCGAGCGGGGCGCTTTCGATGTACTGGCCGGGATCGAGGTATCCCGACTGGTAGATCTTCTCGCCGTTGTCCTTGCGGTAGATCGCACAGGTGAAGCGGTTGTTGTTGATCTCGGCATTCTCGATCATGAGGTTGCCCGGGCTCGCGCCGTCGGGAAACGACGGTGTGACGTTGATGGAGAACGTGAGCATGCCCTCGTCGACAATCTTGTCGAGGTCTTCGAAATCGCCGGAAAGCGAGCCGACGCGGGCGTTGAGGTTGATGCCGCCCAGCAGCGCCTCGACGATCT